>Ga0172367_10001150_pt1 | contig 39628 bp, 44 predicted proteins | sample Lak10m_FD_114542 | JGI IMG/M metagenome (GOLD analysis project Ga0172367, IMG submission 114542) | Freshwater microbial communities from Kabuno Bay, South-Kivu, Congo - kab_022012_10m | ecosystem: Environmental > Aquatic > Freshwater > Lake | place: Democratic Republic of the Congo: South-Kivu... | reverse complement strand
GGATCTATTGATGCTGCCTGTAAAGAAAGTGGCAAAAGCTCCTGTAAAGAAAGTGGCAAAAGCTCCTGTAAAGAAAGTGGCAAAAGCTCCTGTAAAGAAAGTGGCAAAAGCTCCTGCAAAGAAAGTGGCAAAAGCTCCTGTAAAGAAAGTGGCAAAAGCTCCTGTAAAGAAAGTGGCAAAAGCTCCTGTAAAGAAAGTGGCAAAAGCTCCTGTTGTAATTAATTCAAATGAAATAGAAATCATTAAGCCGATTGAGAAAAATGAATTTATTAATTTAAAAATGGCTAAACAACTTCATGACAATCCTAGAGAACATGCTCATGAAGACGCCAATAAAACAATCGAAGAAATTCCACACCCTCCACTTGAGCCAATTGTTCGAGAGGAGCCTAAGATTGGAAGAAACGACCCTTGCCCTTGCGGAAGCGGAAAAAAATATAAAAAGTGTTGTGGGAAAAATGCATAAAAAAAGCCACCTCATAGGTGGCTTTTTTATTTGCTAGTGATTGCTTATTAAATATCGCTTGGATCTAAAGCATCATTACAATAAGTGCTCGTCTCCATGTTAAAAATTTTCTCTCTTTTGCAAACTCCCCAAATTTTTTCAGGAATCATATTGCAAGTATAGCCCACGGGTACTGAATCACATCTCATTGTACAAGTTTCACTTCCTGAAGAATCGATCCCTGTTTTCACTTTTAAACATCTATTTTCAAAAGTAATAGAATGTCTATCTTGGCATTCACCACTTGAATAACAAATATCAGGTAACATCATTTTATCATTTGCGAAAATATTGAAACTCGTTAGAGCAATCAATAAATAAAATAATTTTAACATGGTCTCTCCTAGTTTTTTCTCGTATGTCCGTCGTTTATATCAAACTCAATCTTGAAATAATCATTTCTAATATCTTCAACAAAGCTCATGGTGTAAAAATTAATCGTATTAGTATTTTCTTCATAAAACCAAATTCCCCCACTCTCTTTAGAACCAGGAGGAAGTAGCTTATCTTTATAATAAACTTTAATTGTCTCTGGAAGAGGTCTTTGCTTTAACAGTAAACTAGGAAGCCCAACTAAAGAAGCAATGTCTTTTCCAATTTTAGCCAAATCAGTTCCAAAATCATTCACGCAAGCAGAAATATTAAAACCATTTGTTAGGTTAATAATTTTCTCATAAGGACTGCCCTTATAATCTTCATAATCACCTGGTTGATTGCAATCTTTTAGGTCTCGTCTTGATAGAGCTCCATAAAATCGCAGTATTTTATTTCCTGCAATATATTTTGTCATGGTCTTTAAATAATTTGGAACATCATAATCATCGCCAAAGTCACTTTGACTTTGTTCTTTTTCATCAGTCACCATCACAACAACGAGATGTGAGTTTTGTCTTAAAAAACTTGGACGTCCTGTAGACTGGCCATTATAAAGATCAAGGACTCGCTTCACATTATAAAAAACATATTCTGAAGCATCACCATTTGTTCCCAACTGAGAAACTGCCTCTTGAAACATCTCAACAGTTCTTCCAAATGAGGTTGGGTCTCGAAAATCAATTAAAGTGTAATCAAAAGCAGAATCAAATCCTAAGTATGGGGCTTCTGACTTATCTGTAGAAATTAAACCAATCTTCCAATTAATATAGGGCTGCTTTGCAAACTGCTCTAAAAAGATTTTAGAATTTCGAATAACGTTCTGTTGTATCGAATACATACTTCCAGAGTTATCGATTACAAACATCACATCGATATTCTTATCCGTCTCCAAAAGGCTTAGAGGATAAATTCTCTTATCTTCCTCTACTTTTGGAGTATTAGAGTAATAAGCATATTTAGTTTCAGGATTACATGAAACAAATAAAAACGCGAAAAAGAATACTACCTTTCTCATAGCTTACTTTCCTCTAAAGAAGTTGGCATTTGTCCATTGATACATTTGTTTTTTACATGGGCTGACATATGAAAAAGTTCATCACCCCATAAGTTTTTTTCAGCTTTAAATACCAAGTCATTATTTTTTTTAGTCGCTGCTTTTTGCTCACGAACTTCATCAATTCCAGTTAAGGCTAGTTGTAACTCAACACTTCTCATTCTAGAAACCAGCTCTACTTTGGCAAACTTCATTTTATAAATTGCCGACTCAAGCATAGCTTTTCTATTTTTCCATTGCTGCTGAATTTCTTGATTATAAACTTGATTAGCTTGAGAAATTTTTGCATCAAAGGCTGCTTTAAATTCATTTTGCAAATCGTACTCTGCTAACCTGTTATTCTCTAAAGCAATTTGTTTTCTAAATCTTTCTAAATTCAACAAATAAAAATTCTCTTGAATCGGTTTAGCATTAGGATTATTTAAATTACTTTCAACTTCAGTAGCAAATTTTTTATTTACACTTACAAAGCGCTCGATAGATTTTTTTGCTTCAACGAATTGGCAAAGGGTCACATTGGCCATAGCCGAAATAAGATAAGCTTCCGGATAAAAGCGATCCTGAAAAATTTTATTCTCAAGGGAAGCTAATTCTCCTTTTGTTCTTGAGTAATCTCTACTCATTAAAGTTGCCCATAAAACTTCTGTTTTTGCTTTTAAAAAATGCTTCGATGATTCTGGTATTAAATCATAATACTTCTTTGATTCTGCATAAGCTCCTGCCTGATAAAGCAGTCTTCCAAGAGTGATGAAATACAATGACAACTCATCAGTTGATCCTGATTTAAGCATAATTGGTTCAACGACATCTTTTAGTATCTTTCCTGAAGCTCCTAGTTTTCCTTGTTTTGCAAAGTGAAGGAGTGATGTTTCAGCTAGGGGAACTCTTAAATAATCTTCTTTATCTAATTTTCCAATAAACTCAACGGCCTTATCACCTTTTTTTAAAGCATTAACCGATTGTAGTGAAAAATTAATTTTTGAATTTGTTTTTTCAATTTTAGCTAAATTACTTGCTTCTGTTGGTGTTAAGAAAAGACCTTTTTCTAGTATAATACTTGAAGCTTTTCCACCCACAACTTGATCAAGGGCAATTCCAAGCTCTGTATTTAAAAAATCTGATTGTGTGGCTACTTCAATAAAGCGAATGTAGAAGGCTTGATCTAAACTTACCTTATGAAGTAAATATAACTCAGATGACTCAATAATCGATTTAAGTTTTGGAGTATTTTTTTCCTGCTTCACACTTTTCAAAAGACTTAGTGCTTTTTGATTTTCACCTTGAATGACTAAATCAAACCACTGAAATTGAGCCGGAGTCATTTGTCCGTATGCCCGAGTCGCTGCGAACAATTGAATCAAAAAAGGATTATCAAGCTTCAGTTCTTTTTGAGTATTAATCTTATTGGTTAACTCTAAGTCGTTTCCGGCTTGATTCAATAAAGTATTACTCTCTGCTCTTGAATAGAATGAAAAGAGAATTAATATCGATGCTAGTTGAATTCTCATCCTCGATCACCACTGCCAAATAAGTAACCTAACTCAAGGTAGCCTACAACGTTATGCACGTTTCTAGCACCTGAAAGCTGTTGTTGTTTATAAAATTCATTTTTAAGACCAAATCTTGAGCTTCCATGCTGACCTAGCCAAAAAGCAAAGCCTAAATCAAGAGAGAAGACATTCTTTTCCCCAGAAGCCAATTTAATTTTCCCAGCTCCTAGTGAAGCATATTGATCAAAATAAACGACTGAATCTTCAGTAAGTCTAAGTTTTCCATAAATCGTGTTATAGTTCACAAAAATTTCTTTTGAATTTAATGCATAGTCCGTATCAGGGAGAATTTTTTTATCAGCAAATAACTTTTGACCTGCACTTGTTAACTTATTAGTAAATCGCGAATAACGAAGACCAAGTCCAAACTTTCCATTGATGTGATATCGATATGTCCCAGAAACATTCTGTGTAGTTAAATGGCTATCAGAAGTAAAATTATTAGCTCCCATAAGACCAATTTCGTGTCGATTGATCAATGAAGAGTAACGAGTATTAACTACATACAACTTATCTTCGCTAATGACTGGAGTCACTTTATCATCTGGAACATTTAGTGCATCTAGTTTTAACTCAAGTTCACTTGAACTTTGAGCAAAAGAACTAAAAGAAACAGTGATGAGTGAAGCGATTAAAAAATTTTTCATAAAATATCCTTAAAATTTACCTTTAATCATTGTGTTAAACCAAGAATATGGGATTCCTTCATCTCCAGCGGAGAATTTCAAGTCGGCCCACTCTGTACCAAGAATACTAATCCTTCCGCCATTTTCACGATTACATACCACTCCAATGACATAAGGATTGTTTCCATTAAGTGAAAGGCCTACAACACCTTTACAAATTTTATCTGGTTCATATAGACCACCATTGAAAAGCATTGGATCTTTTGACTCTACAGAAGAATTAAGTTTTAAGTAGATTGGGTTCTTTGTATTTTCAAATTGGTTTGTTTTCGCAAACTGCATACTTGTAATTGGAGGTAGATTCGGAAGTTGACTGTATCGACCAATCGGAACAAGACCATAATCATGACGAAGTTTATCTAAAAACTTCTCTGGAAGATTATCAATTAATGGAGTCGCAATAACTACATTTTTAATTTTATCAATTGCCTGCATGATTTGAGCAGAAACTAAACCATCTTGTAAAATACTTGTACCAATAATAAGCGTTTCTCTTCCAGAAATATTACGAAGGTTAATTTCTTGAATCAGTGGATTCATCAAATCTACTTCCTTAAATGATTTTTTAAAGAAAATGCTCTCTGGATCGCGAGTTGAGTCTGCAAAAAATAAAGTTTTAAATCTTTCTTTCGGAAAAACTTCGAGTAAAAAAGCCTCTGAACTAGAAACTTGATAATCAGAAGTAGCTTTCAAATTAAATTGAAAAGTTCCAGCTTCAGTAAAATTCATTTTTAAACTATCACCAGACCAAGTAACATATTTTCTCATTTCTACAGGAAAAACTTCAACTTTAACTTTAAGTGCAGGATCTTCGCTATCTCTAACTTGAACTAATTTAGTTACAGTTTCGCCATGATTTAAGTAAAGCATCTCACCTGCAGCCCAATCTTTGCGGAAAATTGCAGGAGGTTTTCTATCTTTAACTAAGATTTTAACTTTAGTAGAAGAATCTTTACAGTTATCAAAAGCATTAAAGTTACCAAGAACACAAGATCTAAAAGTTAAAGTGAATTCTTCTCCATTATGAGTTGGAGGTATATCACTCCAAAAAACATTAAAAACTGTCGAACTAGATTCTTCATTCACGACTTCTTGAAAAGTAAATTTTCCAAACTGTGGTCGACTTGAAGTCATGGTCATTTTTGGAGACATTTCTTTATTTAAATCATAACCCACAACTTGAAAACTTACGTCTAACCCTTGAGTAAGATTTGGAGGAGTCACTATTTTGGCTTCTAATCTTTTATCTTCAACAGTGATATTGATATCTTTTGTTTGTGTATGATTCGCTGGATTTGCAATGATGACTTTCCCAGTATATTTTTTCCTTGCTCCTTCAGTCTTTCTGTTTACATGAAAAAAATCAGGAGTAAATTCAAGAGAGTAAGTATTTTCATCAAGCTTTTTAATTTCAGTATTTGGTGGAAAACCTGTTGTCACAAGTCTAAATGGTCCATTTGGAAAATCAGCATTAGCAATCTTAATGATGTTAGTATACTTCTCACCTTCTTTTACTGAAGTGATAGAAGATGGAGTGATATCTATGGATTGAGGAGCATCGTAAACCACAAGGTTGATTGTCTTTCTAAGTGCTCTCACTTCATCAAGTGAACTTCTCAGCCAAATAGTAATTGGATAAATTCGACTTTTAATTGATGGATCAGATAAGTCATTCCCATCAAAATATCCAGGACGCCACTTTAGAACGAATTCTTTTTCATCAAACTCAACTCCCTTTGGAAGATTGTCGATAGTCACAAGAGGGGCTCCTGGATCTTTTACCGATACTCGAATTTTATATTCTCTATATCTTCCTTCTGTATAAGTGATCACATCTTCAACTGAAATGGCTAAAGGTGGCTCAACTGGCTTTTGCTCTTGACCTTGAGTCACTGAAATTTCACCAGAAGTTGGATAAGGATTTTGCTTACAAGCTGTAAAACTCATGCTTGCTGCAACTAAAAGGAATAAGATAATTACTCGACTTGACTTCATTACATACCTACCGGTCTTAACATAAATGGATATTTAACTGGAACATTGACCCCACCTTTTGGTTGAGGAAATTGCCAGTCCATCATTTTTGTACTTATACAATTTTCAACATTAGCATTTTCAAGTGTGGTCTTAGAAACTTTTGCGAAATTAAGCTTACCACTTCCATTAATTTCAAAACTCATTTCAACAAGACCTTGAAGTTCTGGTTTTGTTTTTAATTCAGTTTCATAGCATCGTCGAACTTGACTTAGATATTTTGCAATCGTTGCATTGATGACGTATTTACTTAACCCACCTTCAATCACCATATCATTACTTGAAACTGCAATGGCTGAAATTCCTTTACCTTCTCCACTGGCCACTAAAGTGTTTCCATAACCACCGAGACCTCCTCCGGCACCTTTGGTTCCGACTCCACCTAGACCTTGTACTCCAGTATTTCCTACTGTGGTTTTTTTCAATCCCTTTCCAAGACCTGTAAGAAGTTCTCCTCCAGATCCTGCATCCCCACCTGCTCCTGCACCTGCAGTTGCTACTTTTAAGTTTTGAGGAACTCCACCAACAACTTTACTGACATCTTTTGACCCGACCATTCCAAGAAATCCTAAATCTCGTTGAACTGCTCGATGAGATTTTGTAACTTTGGTATTTGGGTTAACCATTTCTGTTGGATTAAAAACTTGTTCAATTTTTACAGTTGGAACTTCTTTTTGAATTTTAACGGTGATAGGCTCTAAAATAGATTCAACAACTGGAGCCTTAGCCGGTGCTCGATTTAGCCAATGAAAAACTGGAACTAAAATAAAAACCAACAACAAGGCAATATAAACTAAATTATTGATCCAATGATTTTCATCTTCATGCTCTTCAAGAAGAGTAGAAATTTTTGCTTCACTTTGTGGTGAAAAATGAAATAGTCCCATTGGAGTAGACAATTGGTAAGCTTGATCGACTTCTTTAACTTCACAACCATTCACTGGAAGAATTTTAAATCCTTCATTAGTTTGAGTTATTTTAAAAGAGCAAAGCCACTCATCATTTGTAAAATCAAAAAACTGGCGCTTTCTTGTAATCACCCTTTTCATGGCTTTTTCTTTACTAATAAAACCAAAGTTCTGATGAAAACCAAACTCTCCATCTAAAACATTTTTAAGAACCTTTACTAGTTCCCCATTCTCTGATTGTACTGCAATCATTCAATTACCTCTCCGAAATCATTCGAAATCATATCTATAAAATCCGTTCTATAGACCATCAGACCACGATCTTTTTCACCTAGATTCCCTGTTACAACAGACATCTCAGGCTTTTTTCTTTCCCCTTCAATTAAAAGGGATTCAAAATCAATTCGACTTGAGTCTTTATATTTTACTTTTACAACAGCGGCATCATCAGCTTTTTTGTCAGTTAACTCAAAAGCTTGAACTCCAAATGTGAATAAACTTAAAACTAAAAAATATTTCATAATTATTCCGCTGATTTCAAATTCTCAATTCGCCCAGTAAAATACTGCGCCAATCGCCATTGTTTTTTATTTGTATAAAATGATTTCAACTCACTTAAAGCTTTAGAATCTTCTGGATTTAAGTTTAACTTAGCTCTTAAATCTTTTAACTCACTATAATCGATGTTGTTACCTTTTTGCTCAAGTGAAAGAACGGCAATGAAAGGAGAATATTTATCCGAATTTCCTTTCAAATTTGTTTCTACTTTTGCTTTCAATTCAGCATTGGTTATTTGGGCCACTTGTTCTGTTAAAAGACGATCATAATCTTCATTTACGCGATCAAATGGGTCAGCCATCTGTGAAATTTTTTGGGCCACTTCTGTTAAAGTAGCTTCATCTAATCCCTCTGGAATCGGAGTGTTTAATACTTCATTAGCGATATTTTTGTAGGACATTTTTAGCATATGTAATAAGTAAACTCTGGTTTCAAGATCTGCTCCGTCTAAATAGCCCTTCGCTAAACTGGCAAACTTCTCAAGTGCATCAGTTCGCTTTTTAAACAAGCTCTTACTTTGCGAACCATAAAACTTAATTTGATTAACTTTTACATATTCCGTTTCTACATTCGAAAGAACCGCTCTAGACCAAAGTGGACCTTCCGCATTTTTTGAAGATAAAATCATATCACGAGATTTTTTGCTTGGTCTTGTAAGCTCTAAGTATGAAGCTAACTTTACTTTCAGCCCAGATGACCAAGGAATGACAAAGCTTGATTCATCAAGCATGTTTGCGTCTTCTAAACTTACAAATAAAGCTTTTTCTAAAGAAGAATTGATAACTTTCTCTTTCTTAAGCTGATCATGAATTTTTTTCAAAATACGATCTCTATTTACAAAATCTTGCTCAAGTTCAAACAAAGTTGCTACTTTCAACATTGATTCATAAGTTGGTTTAATCGTTAATTCTTGAGACTCAACTAGCTTGGCAGCTTCGGCGAATCGTCCCATCAGTTCAAGTTCAACAGCTAAAGACTTCAAGTCAGAAGTTTTAGTTAATATTTGAACCAACTTTTCTTGATCTTTTAATTTTACCGCTAAAACTTTCGCGTTTGGACAGGCTTTATCACTAAATTTATCCTGCATACAAAATGCATAAAAGCTCTCAAGCGCAACGACTTCATTTTTCTCATTGGCCGCTTTTTCAAACTTAGCTTGCAGTAAAATACCATTTACACTCGCCAATTCTTTTTTCAAATCATCAGACAAGTTTTCAGAATTCGCAAGGCCTATAAACTTTTCTGACTGGGCAATGATCTCTGTATAGTTTTTTTGTTGATTAAAAATATCAAGAGTGATGTTTTGAGAGAGAATGGCCCAATTAGAGATTTTTTTCTTCGAATCAAGCTTCACTAATGATTTAAAGATTAATAGGGCATCATTGATTTTATTTTCTTGATACATCTCTCTAGCAGCTACATATTGAAATTCGTCTGCCTCATCAGAACCTTTTAAAAATTCAGCAATCTTTAATGCGTCTTCAACAATCAACTTAGATTGTTTTTCTTTTTGAGCGAGCGAAAGTCTTGTTTGTCTTAACTTTCTAATGTCTTCTTCTGGAAAACCAAATTTCTTATCTTCTTCGATCCATTTAGAAAGTTTAACTATTTTTTGGCTGTTATCTGTTTCAGCAGATAACCAACCTTCTTGCATCTTTTTTCTAAGTTCATCATTTGGGTATAAATTTAGATAAACATTGATCGAGCGCTTTAAATAAACGTCTAGTTTTTTAGACATTTGCATTTCAGCATCAACCTGAACAATAAATCTTCTTAGTATAGTAAGAACTTCTTTTTTCTCTTCGGTTTTTTGAGGAATGTCTGCGATAGTTCTCTTTTCTAAGTTGCTTATTAAGGAATCAACATCGTCCCATTTTCTAAAGCCATAAAATTCTTCAAGCAAACGAACTTCATAATATAAATTTGGATCTGATTTATTTAACTCTTTTAACAAATTAGATCCTGCTAATCGGTTACCTGCTACATAAAAAGATTCGGCCATTGATCTAACAAGATCATTTCTTTTGGCGATAGCAGAAATTTCCTTAATTTTTGATAATTCTTTTAATCCATCAGTATTTTGATTTGATAAAAACATTATGTAATCTGTAAGAGAATTTTCTCTCACGATTCCTTCTTTTGTCCAAAGAGATTTCTCCATGGTTAAGATGGCTTCATTTAACTTGGTATCCTTAAATAAAAGCCAAGCCAATCGATAATTTCCATAATTACATGAGTTTCTATCTTCACATTTACTAATGGCGAGGTCATAAAACTTTTTTGCATCAGAATATTTGGTCTCTTCTTCATACCATTCAGCCAAGGCTAAGGCAGATTGCTCGATGAACTTCTTTGGAGCTTTTGGATTTTTTATTATTTCTTGATAGTGGGTCTCTGCTTTTTTCCCTTCATCTAATCTCGACAATAAACGAGCAATTTGAAACTGAATTTTCACTCGGCCTAATTCAAATTCTTGAATACGAGCTTCACCTTTAACTTCTGGTCCTGGTTTCATTTTAGCTAAAGATTCATAGTACAAATCTAAAGCGCGAAGTCTTTGTTTTTTATTTTTCTCGAGAAACTCATCTCTAGATTTTCCTGTTAATTCTTTATTTGACTCTTTTATTGAAGTGTCAAAATAAAGATCAGCTAACCTTAGAGTCAAATCCATCTTTTTTGGATCTTCAATATTTAATTGATCTCTTAGGTTTTCAAGCTCAGTGATTAAATAATCAGTGGTATTTGCCTGAATGTTTGGCTGAAAAACAGTAAAAACAAAAGCTAACAATAATGATTTCATTTTCCAATTACCGCCAGTTGAATTGCTTGAAACTGAGAAGTGGTAAGAATTCCCATAACCATTGATACCGTTGTACTTTGAACTTCTTTATCAGCTTGAAGATTTATCTCTCCTGAAAAAGGATTGGTATGTGAAGTTGACCAGTTCTTCTTGATCGCATTCAATCTACCAAGTAATTCATCAGGTTTTTTAGTTATGTCAGTTGTTTTCCCTACTAATTTTTGATCTAAATAGAGATAGCCATCTTTAGCGATAGATAAGACTGGAGCCTCTCTAACAATTGATGGAGTGATCGAATCAGGCAGGGCCACACCTTTTAGAACTAAAATCTCTGGTGAACTTGAAAATGTTTGAAGTAAGAAAACAACAAGCATCGAAAACATATCAACCATGGAAGTTAACATAAGGTTAAATCCAGTAGATCTTGCTCCCCAGTTCTTTTTACGTCTACGATTAACTAAATGCTTTTCAAAGGCGTTAGCTGTAACCAAACTTTGATTAAGTCTCATTATTGCCCCCTAGCAGTTAAAACACCAATATTCACGATTTTATTTTTTCTTAAAATATCAAGTGTTGAAACTAACTCTCCATAATTAACAGTGCTTCTTGGGGTCACTGTTGCTACTCCAATGTTAAGCTTACTGCCTTCTGCTCCCATGCCTTCACTGGTCACAAGCTGACCAAGTTTTTCATTTAATTCTGCATGAGTTGAAGTTTTAAGATTATAAGTTTTAAATTGTTTGCCATTTTTCTTTAAATTTAAGGCAAGCTCGCTAGGAGATTTAAAAACTAAATCTAAATCAACTGAATCTTTAGGCTCACTAGCAGCTTCCGTTCCATGGCTTTGCTTAATTTCAACTGTTCCAATTTGTATCCAAACAGCGGTGATTAGCAAAAAACAAGTACAAGTAGATAATAGATCAATAAATGAAGTTAAATTCAATTCGAAATCTAATCCACGCTTTGGCCCAAGGCCTAATTTCCTACTCATATATTTTCCTTAAGTAGTAAGAATTAATTTCTATTTTGCGATACTGCTACTTCTTCTTTATAGTTCATTCCCATTGAACCTTCTTCAGCTTTATGGCTTTCTGTATAAAACAAAAAGTCATGATAAATTTCTGAACTAGCTTCAGTTAGATCTGAAATAATTTGCTCTGTTTTGTTTTGGAAAATCGCAAAGGCAATCAAAGCAGGAATCGCTGCCACTAGACCAAAAGCTGTCGTGTTTAATGCTTCAGCAATACCATTTGATAATAAATTCGCTCTTTCAACAGGAGATGCAGAAGCAACACCGGCAAAAGAAGAAATTAGACCTGTAACTGTTCCAAGTAGACCAAATAGAGTTGATACGTTACCAAACATAGATAAAAATCCTGTTCTTTGATCATAAACACCAATTTCCTTAGTTAGTTGCTCATCCATTCTTGCTTGAAGAGCTTCATCACCAGCTCCCGCGCTTCTCAGTTTGCAAGCAATCATGGCAATTTTTCCAATTGAGGTGTCTTTCGCTGACATATCAACATAATTAACTGCCGATTTAAAATCACCTTTGGCAATAAAACCTAAGATATTTTTTCTAAAATCTTTTGGAGCAAATTTAGGCTTTATATACAAAGAAATATATCTTTCTGTTATAAGAGCAATCGTTAGCAACCCAAATACCAGAATGGGATACATGAAAATTCCACCCTTAGTAAAAAAGCTAATTAATAAATCCATAAATCCTCCATAAAAAATTGAAAAACATTTGTTTGAAATCTTAATAAAAATCTAACTGAAAAAAAGTTGACAAGATCTTGAAAAATTTAGTCCTACTATTTTTCTCTAAAATTAAATGAAATAATTTTTGCTATGTCAATTCTGCGAATGACTTGTAAGAAAATGAGATTAATCGATAATTCACCAGAAGACGCTCTGCGAGGCTTAGTGTGTTTTTGAAAAGCTTAAAACTTCAAAAATGATAGGCCAGTCTTCTTCTTTTAATGGAATGGGTTTTACTTTTAAAAATGATTTTAAGTCCTTTAATTCTTTCAAAAAATGAAATTGATTTAAATTTAGTTCTAAGACTTTAACTATGTTATTCATTTTATAAAGGGCATATCTTTTTGACTCATTGATAAATGGTTTTAGATCTTCGGAAATTCCAGATTCCCGATTTTTAAATATTAGCTGCAAGTCAACATTGGATTCAAAAAAATAGATTTGACTCAAGTCAAATAATCCCTTTTCTATATCTTCTTGTTTTAAAATCTTTTTCTCATTCGCATCTTGATGGAATAATTTCCAAAAATTTCTTTCATAATCGCTCATCAAAAAAATGTCTGAATCATCACAATTTATTGCTAAAAACTCTGGAAAATTTTCTCCAAATTGGTTGAGGCTGAAATGTTTCGAAGGAAATTTTTCAATGAAGTCATTGGCCAGTTGAAAAAATTCTTCATCACCAAGCATGACCCAAGTTGCTTCATAATTTTTCCCTAAAGCTTCAAGCATTCTCGCTTGATAATCTTGATAATAAACTAAAAGAGCTTCCTCTGAAGAAAGACTTCTTGCACCTTTAATCAATTTCGAATCGATTGTTTTTAAGACGAATTGTTTTTGCCAATTATGATCCATAACTTTTTGCCTTTTGTACTTCTTCTAACACTCTTTCAAAGCTCGGAATATCTTCATCCCATTCGATCAAAGTTGCAGCGTTTGAAAATTTTCTTTTAAAATCTTGATAGAGTTTCCAAACTTCGTCGTGAACAGGGTTTGAATGTGTATCAAAATAAAACTCACCTCTGTCTGAAAATCCAGCTAAATGAAACTCTTTGACGACATCGGATGAAATTAATTGATACCAATCCTGCCAGTGAGTATTGAAATTGTGAAAATTAACGTAGGCATTATTTAAATCTAAAAGTAAGTGACATCCTGTTTTTTTATGCAATTTCAAAAAAAACTCAGCCTCGCTCATTTCACTTTCGGTAAATTGCATGTAGGCAGAAAGATTTTCAAGGATTAAAGGTCGACCTAAAAACTCTTGAATTTTATCAATTTTCTCGGAAAGCATGTTCACTTCTTGCATCCGATAAGGAAATGGAAGTAAGCTGTGAAAGTTTTTATCTTTTGTTCCCATCCAACATAAATGATCAGAAACTAAAAAAGGCTCAATTTCATTTTCTAATTTTTTTAATTTTGATAAATAGTCAAAATCAATACTTTCGTTTGAAGCTAAATTAAGAGAAACCCCATGAAAACTCATGGGGTAATATTCTCTAAGCTTTAAAAGAATTTGATAAGGTCTTCCTCTTGTCTCTAAAAAATTTTCAGTAATTATTTCAAAAAAGTCTAAACCTAAACTCTTTGGATCATCCGAAAACTTCTTTAAAATTTCTTCAAAATGAGCATGACGAAGACCCATGCCAAAGAGATTATTTGCTGGCAACTTTACCACCTTTATCTAGACACTCTTTTTTCGAAAGTTTTGTCAGTCCTTTTCCTTTACAAGAATTTAATCCTGAACATTTTAACTGAGAATTGCATCCTTCTTTACCACTACAAGCATCAATTTTACCCGCACATGATCCCATTCCTTTACAAGAATTTACACCATAACACATTACTGCTTCTGTTTCAGTTTTATCCGCTTTATCAGCTGCGAGAGCACCTTGTGAAAAGGCCATTAATCCCAGTACAGCACCAGCTAATAAAGCATTGGTTTCTTTTTTCATCTCAATTCCTTTTTTTAACAATTCATAATTGAACTGTTTCTTTAATTGCTAGTTCGCAAAAGTTTTGTAAAATGTTACGGCCATGAAAAAAAATTTAAATTTTCTACTAATCCGCGCTCAAAACGGCGATTCTATAGCCTATAAAGAATTTCTGATTCTTTCGCAGGATTTTTTAAGATTAAGAATTAGAAAATGGATTTCTCGCCAAGAAATTCAAGATGAGATCATCCAAGAAGCTTTAATTGGAATAGATCGAAATTTGCATACTTTTCAACCCAATTTAGATGCCCATGCGTGGATAGCTAGTATTGCTCACTACAAAGTTATTGATTTTTTAAGGAAAAATAAGAATATTCATAAGGAATTTAGTTTCGATGTAACAATTGAACCAGTAAATACGAATAATCATTTAGAAATGGAAGAATTTTATTCTGATCAATTAGAAGAGTTATTTGTGAAACTAAAAAAAGAGCAGCGAGATGCTATAGTTAAAACAAAGATTGAAGGTCTTTCAACCAAAGAGGCGGCTTCACTTTTGGGTATTAAGGAAAATGCATTGAGGACTCAAGTTTCTAGAGGGATGAGAGTTTTAAATGAAGCAATGAAAATGAATAAAGGTGATTTATGAACAATAAAAACAAAATCGATCTTGATCAATTAATTTCAACTCTTTCTAAAAAGCCAACTGCTAAAGTAATAAACTTTCGCCCATTACCTATGACTCTCATTATTGCTTCGCTGACACTATTATTGACGGTTATTATTTTTCACACTCACAATACAATTGAGCTAAAAAACTTTGGGACGATTCAAATTTTTACAATGATCTCTATGGTTTTATTCGTCCTAACTGGAACCTATGCCACCCATTTAAGTTTGATTCCATCAGCTAAATTTACCCCTCCACTAATTGCATCACTTTTTTTTCTAGTTTGTTTTTTAGCTTTGATGGGTATTGATAATTTTTCTAATGAACTTAGCTTGATCCATAGAAAGTACTGTGAAATAGAGGCAATGAGTATTTCTCTTATTTCTACTACTTTTTTACATTTTTATTTTAAAAGATTTGAACTGGCTAAACTACAAGGGATTCCCTATCTCATTTTTTTTATAGTACCAACTATGGCAAGTTTCGTTTTACATTTAAGTTGCTCAGTTGAATTGGTCCATGTGATAAGTTGTCATCTGGCTCCGATTATTCCAATCCCATTAATTTATTGTTTAACAACGTTTTACAAAACAAAGTAAAACTAATCTTTAATTCCAAGTAAGATATAACTTACAAAATGCTTGTTAATCTCACTCACATAGATAACCGGTTCATTAAACCCGAGTTCTAACATGGCGAGTTCAACATTTCGAAACCAGATATTAGGATTTAAATTCATCATCTTGGCCTTTTCTATCGCATCTTTGACTCTTTTTGGTCCAGCATTATAAGCAGCTAGGGTAAAACGAAATTGATCTTCTTGAGAGACCTTTGAATCATTGAAATAAGTTTTTTTGATCCAGGCCAAATATTTTATTCCGGCTTCAATATTTTTATCAAAATTCTCTTTTCCATGTATCGGAGTGATGTTGATATAAGGTTCTTCAGCCGTCATTTGTTTTATTTGAAAAAGACCAATAGCTCCCCATTTGTTGATCAGATCTTGATTAAAGCGTGATTCTTGAAGACTGACTGCGGACATCAACCTCCAATCAAAGCCATACATTTTTGAATACTTTTTAATGGCACTATCATACTGAGAGATCTTTGACTTTTCTAAATCAAACTCGGCACTTTGAATGCGTCCTAAATCAGAAAAATATTTTTGAGTTAAAACATTTCCAAACAAAGAACCTTTTTTCATTTTTGGCATGAATGTATTTAATTCTTTTAATAATTTTGGTGATCCACGTCGAATGGCCCAGCTGATTTCTACATTTTTTCTAAAAGGACGATCTTTTAAAACGACCAGGTTTGAGAAGCGCTTTGATAAATTCTCTGCCCAAAATGAATTAACTAGCGTGTAATCAAATTTTTTATAAGCGATCATTTCCATGATATTGTCGGCATTTAAATTGGGGTTTACTTCTTCAACTTCTAGATCATCATGCTTTTTTAATTCATGAAAATAACTTGAATCTTTTTGAACAAAAAAAGTTTTATTTTTATAAGATTCATTTTCTAATTCTTTTCTCGTGACTATTGCATCATCGACGGATTGATAAGAAACAGTGAATCTCACCTGATCTTTTCTTTCTTTGGTTTTGGTCATACCAACTGCGATAATGTCCCCTTTGCCATTTAAAAGCATTGGAATCAATTGATCAAAATCAACCGGAATCATTTCAAAAACAATTTTTGGACTTTTATTTTTTAAGTAAGTTTGATTTAAATTTTCGACAAACGCCTTGCTCATCTCATACTGCATTCCGCGCACTTCACCATTGGCGATGTAATAATCAAAGGGATTTTTAGTTGTGAGAATTCTCAGATAGCGATTTTTGATAATACGATCTAAATCCCCGTGTTCAACTTTCTGAATATGTTTTAAAAGTTTGACTTCTTTGGCGAAGTTCGAAAAAGAAATAAAAACTAAAAGAAATAAGATTGTGCCATTTTTCATGGCTAGATTATAAAGTTATTTTTTAAAATTAAAATCGCTTTTCAACTGACAAATTTACTTTGATATAAATATTTAAGGTGCTCCGTATTCGATTCCAGCATAGTGTGAATAAATTTCATCAATTAGTTTCCATTTTAACTTACTTTTTTTGAAAATTTTTACCTTCACGCTTCCTGTCAATGTTTCATAGTCGTGAAAAAGAGTTCCTTGCGGAGTAAGAAACTCTAAATCCATAAATTTTTCAAATGGAGCATAAGCTTCAACTTCAACTTTATAAAGAAGATTTTCTCCACTAACTTTCCAATTTCCTTGAGTCACATCAGTTTTCACCCAGTTTAAATGATTGGGTCTAAAGTGATATTCTTTTCCTTTGTGATAAAGTCCAATAGAAACACCTTTAATCGGTGTGTATTTTCCATTAAAAGACGGCCATCCTCCACCTACTGCTAAAACTGAATCTGGGTGATTTTCAAATTGATTGGAAACAATCCAAGTCCACCATCTTGGAAAAAGTGAGCCCCAATTTCTATCTTGATAGCAAGGAGCATCTTTAAAAACTATTTCTTTTTTTCCTGAAATAATTTTTCCAGAACAATGAGCCCCCGCTTGAGCTGGATACCATTCAATATCAGTCACGTTTTTTCCAGTGGCCCATCCTGCAGCATTATAGCCCCAGTCTTTTTTTATATCGATATCCCAAGAATACATTTGTCCATTTGAAGTAATGGATCCAAAAAAATTATTATCAGTAGCCTGATCATTTTCAATCTGTACTAATGTTTGATCAACTTCGGCCGAAAAATGATTTGGTGAAAAAACTTTTTCCACTTGAATCTTGTCAGTAAAATCTCCCATTTTAACATAAGATCGACTGGCAAAATTTTTCTGCAATTTATCCCAAGGATTGACGACTCCATAGACAAAGTAGAAAGACTCATTTTGATCTGGCAGAACCACTTTATAATACCACCATTCAAACCATGGTTTCCCATTAAATTTTTGATGATCATATTGATAGACATTAAATCGATCAAATTCCGCTAAACTTGAAAAAGTAAAAATAAAAAAAATGAATAACCAAATCTTTTTCATTTCATGTAATCCAATTAACTAATCGCCTCTGCAATCTTAAAAATAAATCCACTTTCCCGACTAACATGCTCGCGATAGACACTCACAAATAAACTCACTTCAGAAAGAGTCGCGGTGGGAGTTGGACTTTCTTTTTTGTCAAAATACAGATCCATATCTCGAAGAATGGCATCCGCCATTTTTTCAAGACGACGATGTTCATTGATAACATGTTGGATAAGATGATTATCTGCATTTTGATTTTGTTTTAACATCCAGTGATACAGGACTTTTTCTTCACGTTGATGATGTCCATTAAACACAAATTCATTAAAAAAATTTAGAATCCCTCGAACTTTCATCAATACTTCTTCGGCGTTTTTTGTGCATAAGACTTCTAATTCATCAATTTTTTTATCAATGAGAGTATGGTCATTTTCAAGCTCAGTAAGCAAATCTTTTATCACTACACTTTCCATGTTTCACCTGAATGTAAAAGTTCTTTAAAAGTAGATGGCCCTTTTTTATTTTTGGCATTTTCCATCTGAATGAGCATATCGTCTTCGTATGTGTTTTCAATTTTTTCAAAAATTTCACCAATGGCCATTGGAAATTCAGGAGGATTAGAATGATCGAGAAGTTGAAAAGCTAAAATCTCATTATACTTATCATGAACCAGTATATCTTCAACTTTATATTTTTCACCAACTTCAACTACTTCTAATTTAAATTGATTTAAACGAATTCCTTTCTCTTTATTTTTTCCAAAGAGCATCGGTTGACCGTGCTCAAGGTATAAACAATTATCGTCTCTGGTTCCTCGATTGGTGTAAACATCATGGGCCTTATCATTGAAGATGACACAATTTTGATAAACTTCCATAAAGGTCGTCCCTTTATGTTTATCGGCCAAGACCATCATCTCCATCATGTGCTTTGGATCAGTGTCGATAGATTTTATGATCGAAGTTGCCCCTGCTCCTAGAGCTAATTTTCCGGGATTAAAAGGTCTATCGAGTGCTCCAAATGGTGAAGATTTTGTTATCGTTCCTTTTTCAGTTGTAGGAGAATACTGGCCTTTGGTTAATCCATAAATTTCATTGTTAAATAATAAAATATTGCAATCAATATTTCTTCTTATAGCGTGGATTAAATGATTTCCTCCGATAGAAGTACCATCTCCATCACCGGTGATTATCCAAATACTTAAATTAGGATTGGCAAGCTTAATTCCTGAAGCCACAGCTGGGGCTCGACCGTGAATGGTGTGAAAACCAAATGTTCCCATGTAATAAGGAAATCGCGATGAACATCCTATCCCTGAAACACAAACAATATCTTCTTTCTTCTTTCCAACTTTAGTTAAGGCCAGTTGTAAACTTGAAAGGATGGAATAATCTCCACAACCAGGACACCAACGAACTTCGTTGTCATTAGCAAAATCTTTTTTCTTGTATTCTAGGATTTCACTCATAAATTATTTCCTTGTTTTAAAATTTTTACAAATTCGTTTTCTAGTTCTGAAATTTTAAATGGCAAGCCTTGCATTTTACTATATCCAGTCGCATGGATTTGGTATTTAGCATTGAGCATGTTTAAAAGTTGTCCTTTATTTAATTCTGGGACAACCACATTCTTGAATCCTTTTAAAATTTCTCCAACATTAGATGGCATTGGATAAACATACTTCATATGCATGTGAGAAATTTTATGTCCTTGTCTTTGAAGTTTTTTTACGGCCATCAAGACTGCTCCATAAGTTCCTCCCCAGCTCACTACCAATAAATCACCAGTGCTCTCACCTGTGATCATTTGTTTTGGAAGATTTTTTTCAACCAGAGACATTTTCTTTTCTCTTAAATCACACATTTTTTGATGGTTGATCGGATTATGTGAAACGCCACCTTTATCGATATCTTTTTCAAGACCTCCGATTTGATATTCAAATCCTTTCATCCCTGGAACAATCCATTTTCTTGCTAATGTTTCAGGATCTCGTTGAGTCCATTTGCAAGTTTCTGCATTTTCTTTACTCGTATCGATTAAACGATTTTTAATACTAGGAAATTCAGAGTCAATATCAGGAAGCTTCCAAGGCTCAGCTCCATTAGCAATATAACCATCGGTTAAAAGCATTACAGGAGTCATGTACTCTAAAGCAATTCTTGAAGCTTCGTAGGCCATTTTAAAACAATCACTCGGGCTTTGAGCGGCAATGACAACAACTGGTGCTTCACCATTTCGGCCAAAGACTGCTTGATTTAAATCGGCTTGTTCTGTTTTAGTTGGAAGTCCAGTTGAAGGACCACCTCTTTGAACGTTTACAATAACTAAAGGAATTTCATAACTAACTGCAAGGCCAATGGCTTCACATTTAAGTGCGATACCTGGACCAGATGAAGTCGTCACACCTAAAGCTCCAGCACAACTAGCCCCTATCGCTGAGCAAATCCCAGCAATCTCATCTTCTGCTTGAAAAGTTTTGACTCCAAGTTTTTTATACTTTGCTAATTCATGGAGAATATCTGTTGCTGGTGTAATTGGATAAGAACCTAAAAAAAGTGAAAGATTTGCTGCTTCTGCCGCTCGTATCAATCCCCAAGCTGTGGCTTGATTTCCGCTAATCTGTCGATAAGTTCCAGGCTGAATTGAAGCTTTAGGAACTGAATAAGATGCTATCACTTCTTCAGTGGTTTCTGCAAAATTTCTTCCAGACTTTAAAGCTGCTATATTAGCTTCTTTTAATACAGGTTGATTTTTAAATTTTTCTTCAATCCACTTGATAGTGGTATCTAAACTTCGATTGTAAAAAAAGTAAGTCATTCCTAATGCATAAAAATTTTTACAACGCTCTTTGCTTTTTGTATCAATTTCAAATTCAGCAAGGGTTGCTTGAGTTTGAGAAGAGATTGGAGCGAGGACAACTTTGTAATTGGCCAACTCTCCTGTCTCTAAAGGATTATTAACATAACCAGCTTTGGTTAAATTATTTTTATTAAAAGCATCTAGGTTGACGATGATTGCTCCACCTTTTTTTAATGAATCAAGATTTGCTTTTAAAGCAGCTGGATTCATGGCCACTAACATATCTACATCATCACCTGGTGTGTGAATTTCAGTGGATCCAAAGTTAACTTGAAACCCTGAAACTCCCGCAATCGTTCCTTGAGGTGCTCTAATTTCTGAAGGATAATCAGGAAAAGTTGAAAGATCATTTCCCATCATCGCTGAAGTATTTGAAAACTGTGTTCCGGTAAGTTGCATTCCGTCCCCAGAATCACCAGAGAAACGAATGACTACGCTTTCTAAATTTTGCTCACTCACTTTCTTCTCCTTATAATCCGTTAGGTTCGTCAATATCTTCTTTTGATATTGTCGGACCACTTTCTGTTTTTATTTTTGAAATGATCTCTTCAACCATTTTTCTATGTTCAATTTCTTCTTCTTTTAAATGATTAAAAAGATCTTTGACTTCTTTATCAGTTACCAAATTGGCAGCTTTTTCAAAAAACTCAAAAGCTTTTATTTCACAATTTTTTGCAACGAGAAGAGCATCTTTAACTGACATAAAACTTTGAGCATAATCAAATTCCGGTGCTTCTATTTCTTGAAATTGATACATAGACTCTAAATCGATTCTCGACTTTTCATTTCCAAAAAGTTCAACTCGTTTTTTTCTAAGTTCCTCTGCGTGTTTACTTTCATTTTCGGCCATTTTTAGAAAAAAAGATCCGGCATCATATTCATTGCTAGCACCAATTTGTCTTTCAAATTCAAGATAACGATGGTGAGCTTCTTCCTCTACTAAGATGGCAAGATCAAGGGCATCTTTTAAGGTTAAATCAGTTAGTTTTAATTTTTGATTCATGCTATTTCCTAGAAAAAGTTAATTAGAAATAGACTAAATAAAATAACTAACTACTAAAATGATTTGAATCATCTTTTGATTAATTTCAATATTTGGTGATTTTGATCAGTGTTTTAAAACTTATAACGCTTATTCATCCACTCGGCCGAATCAACTGAGTCGTGAATGACTCGTTGATTGATGGATGGCAATTCATAAAAGTATCCAAACGCACGAACAAGTCTCGTTCCTTTGTTTCCAATTGTCTGATTAGATACATTATAAATAGCAGTATTCGGATTTTTAAATGCATCCTTTGATTGAAAACCTTTTAGTTCAGGAAATCTTGATTCCGCATAGAATTTGGCATTATCAGCAAAGTGGCAACTAGCACAGTCTAAATTGGTGGGATTAGTTTTTAAGGGATTCATGAAACGATCTACTGCTGAAAGTTTTGTTTTAAAAACTGGCAAATCTCTTTCATCGTTAAATCTTTCATAGTTATTAATCAGTGAAAAAATATTATCTTCACTTGGATAATCATCTGGAAAAATATTAAAAATCCCATCCATAGCCTTTCCAGGATTATTTTTTGGTGGATTCTCTTCAAAGGCACTATTAAAAATATCAATGAAAGCTAAATTTACTCTTGGTACAATCACCACTTCCCATTTTCCCTTTTTTAATTCGATCCCTCCAAATCTCCACCAAACATTTCTGGTCAATAAAGACATAAAAGTTAATTTCTTCAGATTTTTTTCTCCACAGTAACTCAAAATAATATTTTTTAGACTTGGAAAAAACTTTGAAGATTTAAAAAGTGCAGGATGAATATTTAAAGGTGATTTACTAGTATCTACACCCATTTTCTGATTTTCTAATTTTAAATTCCAAAGATCTTTTGCCAGTAAAGAAAATTCATTTTTTGAAAGTGAATAGAAAGTGTGTAAACTTGCATCACTTGCCGTCCATTTCTTATCATCTATATCATAGACGATTGGTTGCCAAACTAATCGAACCTCGGGAGAGCATTTTTTTTCTTCCTGAGTATTTGGACAAGGATCCACCCTCACTCCAACGAGTTTTAAATCCTTATCATACATGGTTTGCTGACCATTTCCTGCGTTATCTAATGGCGGCAATCGATTATAAAGATCAAAGTTAACTAATGTCCCAAGCTTCCCCTTTGTCTTAGGAGAAACCATTTCATCGTTGGTAACTTCATTATTTTTAGGCAAAGTGAGAAGATAACTTACATCTAAAATATTCCATTCTGCCCCATTAACATTTGTTCCAATAATAAAGAAAACTGCCAAAATGAAACTTTTCATCTGCTCAACCTCAAATTTAACTTTCCTCTAGTTAACCAAATAATATTTTGTTAGTCAGGCCTCTTTTGATGTACCTTTGTCCAAGGTAAAATGATTAAAATCATGGTATTATTAATTTATGCAAAACTTAAAAATTGAAAATTTCAGTGGAAAAAATGTTTGGGTTATTGGTGCAAGTTCTGGCATAGGTAGAGAGCTTTGTCTTTTGCTGGCCAGTCAAAATTGTCAAGTTTATGCAAGTGCGAGAAAAGAACAGGCTTTGAATCAACTGCAAAGTGAATTTCCAAATCAAATTAAAGCTCTTCCGCTTGACGTACTTGATCGCCAAAAAGTACTTAGCGCATTTTCTCAAATTAAAAAATTAGACATGGTCATTTATCTCGCTGCAGATTATCGTCCTTTATCTTTAGATGATTTATCAATTGAAAATGCTCAATCCATCATCGATATCAATTTTTCTGGGCTCATCCAAATCATTGAATTAACCACTCCTTTTTTTAAACAGCAAGGCCATGGCCATTTTTCAGCTTTTGCTTCCATTGCAGGTTATATCGGTCTTCCAAGCTCTTCTATATATGGTGCGACTAAAGCAGCTGTGATTAATTTATTTGAAAGCCTACATCCCGAAGGGAAAAAATATGGTATTGATTTTTCAATTGTTAATCCTGGTTTTGTCGACACTCCTTTAACTCAAAAAAATGATTTCCCTATGCCATTTATCATGACCCCAAATAAAGCCGCAGAAGAGACAATCAAGGGCTATTCAAGAGGAGAATTCTGTATCGTTTATCCGAAAGGCTTTTCATATTTTTTTAGATTTCTTCGGATCCTACCTTATTCTCTCCATTTATTTTTAGCTAAGAAGTTGATCAAGACATGAATAAAGAATTATTTGAAACTCAAAACAAGATTCAAGAATGGTATCAAAAACTTTCACCAGAAAATTTAAATTTACTTCATGAGTTTTATTCTCTCGATGCAGAATTTGTCGATCCATTTCATCATTTTAAAAGTCGGCAAAAACTATTTGAAATTTATCTTAAGATGTTTCAAAAATTAAAATCACCCAAATTTAAAATCACCAAAACATTTTCAAATGAATTAGAATGGGTAGTCTTTTGGGATTTTACTTTTAATCAAAATTTTAAAATTAAAGGAATGACTCTATTTGTTTTTAATTCAAAACATAAAATTATCGGGCACTACGATTACTGGGATTCAATCAGTGAATTTTGGATCAAGCTTCCTATCATAGGCACGATAATTAAATTATTTTATAAAATTTTATTTTAAAGCTTTTTCAAACTCTGGTGCATAAATAAATAACAGTCCCCCTCCGACTAAGCGATTTATCACGTACTCTAAATCGCTTGGAGAAACTGCCGGACATCCTTGGCTTAAGCCTAGTCGCCCTTTTTCTTTTGAAAACCACTCAGTGGCATAATCTGCTGAATGAATCACAATTCCTCTGCTAAAAGCATTAGAATTGGTTTTTGAGAGCCCATAAAGCTTAAGTGATTTTCCATGTTTTCCTTGATAAGTCCCAAGGCCTGTTTTGTAAAAACCAAGGGAGCTCATTTCACTTCCTTCCACATTAGAAAATTTTCCGGCTACTGCTTTATCAATTTCAGAATTTTTCCCATGAGTCACTAACATCATTCTCACTGAACCATTTTTCAAGTTCAGCATATAAAAACGTTTTTGATTTGAATCTTGACTAAAATCTATAATTCCAATGTGACGATCATTTTCAAAATCCGATTGGTGTTCATGGTAATAATCCAATGCCAATTTTAAGGGTTTAGCTGGAATTTTTTCCGCACAGTAACCTTTCTCGCAGTAGTTGATTCCCTGATAATCTTTCCAGATTTCAGCACTATCCTGCGCATAAGTTGATTGAATTACAAATAAAAACATCATTATAATTTTTTTCATTTGCCCTATGTAGCTATTAATTTACGAACTGAAAACAAACCGTGAAATTTTTTCAAATTAAAATAGGACATTCACTACATGTGATATAAGACGGCCATCCACTTAATTAAAAGGTAATTATATGAAATTTATTACAACTCTAGGAATGTTTTTATTAGTCACTCAAACTTATGCTCAAAATGTATTAATTAGTTACAAATGCAGCCCTTCAAGCGTAACTCCGGACACTTCATTATCCGCTGGAACGAATGGGGAGATCACCAAGATAAAAGAATTAATCATTCCAGAAAATTCTCCATTTGCAAATCCTTTTACAACTACTCTTTCACTAGTTGTAGAGGGTTTAACAATGTCAGATATGATGAATGATGTAAAAACGCCAAGTGAGAAAATTTTAAAATACAAAATAAAGAGTATGAAATCAGGGACACTTTTAGAATTAAAAAACCACTCTGATAATGAATTTGAGATGGATGCGGTTTTCTTAGAATACGGAAACATTGATGTTGATACTGCGGGGCCAATTCCTGAAGGAACTCACCATCAAATTATTTCCATGGCCTTTATAGACTCGAATTTATTTTATACTAATCCAAGTCCGATGACGGTAAAAAAGATTGTTTTCGACTGTCAAACAACTGTTAAATACTAAAAAAACTTATTATAAAAAAAAAGAAGAGGGTTTCCCCTCTTCCTTTTTTTGCTTAGTCTTTCTTTCTGTCTTCTCTTCTATCTTCTCGTCTATCTTCTCGTCTATCTTCTCGTCTATCTTTTCTATCTTCTCTTCTGTCTTCACGTTTTTCGTGACGATCTTCTCTTCTATCTTCTCGTCTTTCGTGACGATCCTCTCTTCTTTCTCGTCTATCTTCTCTATGTTCTTTTCTATCTTCTTTTAATTCTTTTTTATCTTCTTGAAATTCTCTTTTATCTTCACGAAATTTTTTTCGATCTTCCTTTCTTTTCTCTCTTGCATCTTTAAGGGCATTTTTAGCAGCTTCAATTTTTTCTTTATCACCAGAAGCCCTTGCATCTTCTAATTCTTTTCTTAATTTATCCATTTCTTCTTTATCAGCTCTTAATTCTTCAGCTGATTTTTTTAATTCCTCTCTATCTTTTTTTAACTCTTCTTTACCTTTTTTGATTTCTTCTCTGTTTTTTTCCATTTCGGCTTTTTTGGTATCTGTTGTTCCATCTTGCGCAAAACCTGAGGAAATTGCTAAACCAAGTGCCAGGGCAATAACTTTTGAAAGTGACATTCTAATCTCCTTTATAAAACGCTGTTATTAACGTCGCTGAATTTTTAGACGTATCGGAAGTTAAAAGGATTCAATTATTATTTTCTTTTCAAATGAATCCCATGATTTTAATATGTTAGAATGTCTTTAGAAAAAAAATGGAAACTTTTTAAGAACTCATTCGTCAACTATGAAGAATTGACCGATGAGGACTTAATGTTAAAAATACAAGAAAATGACCACACTGCTTTCGAAGCCATTTATCATAGATATAAATCTTCAGTTTATTCATACTTATATTACAAACTAGGCGAAGACCGAGCCGAAGAAATTTTTCAAGATGTTTTTTTAAAACTTGTTGATAAAAAAAATAGCTTCAAATTTGAAAGTAAATTTAAAACTTGGTTTTGGACCATTATAAAAAACACTGTTACTGATTTATATAGACAAAAAGAGTTTCAGCAAAGTAAATCTGCCGAAGAGATTTATGATGAATCTGGTGAAGAGCTTTTTTCAGATGAATATGAAATAGATAAAAAAGTTTATGAAGATTTGGCTCAAAAAGATATTCTCGATTGCTTTTCACACTTAAAACCTGATCAAAAAACGGCTTTATCTCTAAGTCTCCATGGTGATCTATCCAATGAAGAAATAGCTTCGCAAATGAATATTTCTCTTGGCGCAGTCAAATCCCTCATTCATCGAGGCAAAAAATCTTGGGCCTTATGCCTTGAAAAGCGAGGTTTAAAATGAATAAGCATCACGATAATTTATCTGCGATCACCAAGAAGCACCCTTCATTAAATCTAGAAGCGAAACTCTTAAAGATCACATCGCACAAAATGAACGAATTAAATGAATCTCCATTTTCTTGGTTTAGTATCTCCATCCCTCTTGCAACTTTATCAATTAGCCTTTTTCTTCTACTTCAAATCACTCACTCTCCATTTGAACAGATAAATCAGAATCTTTTTGAAGAAAATATTGAACTTATCGAATATCATCAAGCGCTCGATCACCTTGACGTCATTGAAAATGTGAGTGATGAAGATTGGAACCAAATTATAAGTGAGTCATAAGGAATATTTTGTATGAAACTAATATTTTGTCTTTTACTTTTTACAACTTGCGCTTGGGCCGATTCAGACCAAAAGCCATTAAAACAAATAGATATTGATGAAGAAATCATTAATGACTTAGAGTTTTTTCAAAGCATTGAGCTTATAAAAGAAGCTGAGAATGTTATTAACTCTAATTCAATTTCACAAGATGAGAAACTTTCTTTCACAATGATTAAGGGAAATAATGATGAAGACTAGATTTATTTTTTTATTAATTGGATTATTTTTTATTCAGTTAACTTATGCTCAAGTAGAAGTAAGCAAAAAAGATTCCTCAAGAGAAAGATGGGAAAAATTAAGTGCTGAAGAAAAAGAGGAATTGAGAAATTCATATAAAAAGTGGAAAGAACTGAATCCCGAAGAGAAAAAATTGTTACGTAAAAAATATGAAGATTTTCGAACTTTGCCTCAAGAGAGAAAAACACAAATGCGAGAAGCTTTCAAGCGTTTTAAAAGTCTACCACCAGAGCAAAGAGAAAAAATTAAGTCAAGAATGGAAGAATTTCGAAAACTCTCTCCTGAAGAAAGAGAAAAAAAGATTCAAAAACTTAGAGAGTGGAGAGAAAATAAAGAACTGAAACGAGAACATAAACGTGATGAAAGACGTGAAAATAAGCGAGAAGCCAGACGGGAAGAAAGAAAAGAAAAGAGACGGGAAAGAAAAAATAGAGATTAAAGAATAGTTAAAACCTATTCTTCAGTTTCTAATTCGATTGCTTGTATGTCTGAATCTACATTTTCTAAATCAGGGATTTCTGCAAAATAATTTGTTGGATCTATATATAATCCTTCTTCATCGATAAGGCCAAAATGCAAGTGGGCACCTGTTGTAAATCCAGTTCTACCAACTTCTCCAATTTGATCATCGATGGTTACAGAATCAAATAAGCGCAAACCTTTTTTAAATTTTTTTAAATGATCATAAGTCGTTTTTTTACCATCATTATGTTCAATTAAAATGTATTTCCCTTTTGCTTTTGTTCGGCCCATGGCTACAATCACACCATCCTTCGCAGGAAAAACAGGTGTGCCAGCTGGTGCTGTAAAATCAACTCCTCTGTGAGGTTGAACACGTCCACGTTTTACGGGATGTCTTCTGGCTAATAAAAATGGACTGGAAATTCTCTTATGTTTTACGGGATAAACCAAATCTCTATTGTTATCAACCAATCCTTTTGCGACTAACTCTTCTTTAAAATTTTCCATATTCATTAGAAGCTTTTTTTCAATCGCAGCTTTACCAACAATAAGCTTTACATTAAAAACTTTTTCAAATTTTTCCATTTTTTTATCATCGATTGGATCTGCAACTCCCTCCGCTTCAATATAAATTTGAACGGGAAGCTTCAAGCCCTTCGTAGAAGTAAATTCATTTTGAAAAGCATCTGATAAATATTGAGCTAATTCTATGTTTTGAGTTTCAGAATAAATCGATTGAAGCAATTCATCTTTTACTTCAAATTCATATATAAACTTTGAACTACTTGCGCTTTGCTCCGCATTTTTAGAATATAACAAAACTTGTTCAATTTTTTCCATTGAATAAATTGTTGAAAATGTAAAAAGACACATTGCCCAGAAAAAATGTTTTAACATGATCTCATCTTATACTTCAAAATCCGACTTTGTCTCTCAAATAAACTTACAACTCCACGCACATAAATAAATTTTAAGCACTTAAGCCTTGCCTTTTTTTTCATTAAAACGTTATGATTTTGTTTTTTAAATTGAGGTTCAATATGTCTTTTTTAAAATTGGTTCTATTTTTGATTTTTATACAAAGTGTTTTTGCCATCAATCCCACTGATCACACCATTTCGACGACTAGTTTTTTTGAAATTAATTCTAATGAATCTCAAAAAAAATTCGAAGACACTATTTTACTTCCTGAGAATTTTTTAAAACGTTTTAATCCAGCAAATGTAACTGTAACTAAAAAAGTGATTAACGGAAATGAATTTGAATTTATTGTCGTTAAGAACATTTTAGGCTTTAAAAAAACTTTCCACTTACTTGGTTCGATCTTTTTTGAGCGTAAATTAATTAATTGTAAGTCAGGTGAACATGGCTATGTTGCCCATATTGATTTTAGTCGATCAGGGCCAAGTATTACTGATACTATTTCAGATTTTTATTTAAATTTGTGTACCAATGAAATTAATAACAATGCACTTAAAATCAACTCTGTGAATACTCTTTATTATAAAGGCTCAAAGTTCAATTCTATTTACGAAGCAATAGCCAAAAGCTTAATCAACGATCAGGTCACTGCTATTTTTTCTTCAATCAAATCTGAAGTCATTGCAAAATAAGAGCTTGTTTATTTTATTTTGAAACACAACGAGTTGGTAGATAACTTAGTTCAGGATCTAATGAACTATATTCAAAATAGTCTTTGGCCATTTTAACAAAGCCAGCGTAATGCCAAGTTAATCCAAATTTTTGTCTACTTCCTACATCTTTGGCCCAATAGGAATCGTGAGTATGAAATTCTTTTTCAGGAAACATTAAAAATTTAGATTGCTTATAAGTATAGCCAGAATTTGGTAGAACCTCTCTAAAACCGTGCGATTCAGCTTCAACAAAGTCATCTAAAGTTGGAAGTTCAAACTTCAAATCACTTTTGTCGATAGATTTGATTTGCTTTTTATCAGCATAATTCTCACAGGCTTTAATTGCTTCTTTATGCTTATAAGCTTTATCAAGTTTATCGCTCCAGCGTTTTTTAGTTGCCACATCTTCAAATATTTTTTTCTCAAACTCATCAATCCCAACTAATTTAAATTCAAATCCCTTACTTGTAATACAACTTTCTCCAAGCTTTAACTCTCGTTGACCGCAAATGAGCTTCAAATCTTCTACAACCTTTTGAATAGATTCTAAAGATATTAAGGCCCTTGAATCATCTTCATGACAGAGTTTTTCTGATGAATAAGTATTGAATACTAAACATGTAATAATAAAGAAAAATTGTTTCATGCCTTCTTTTCGGACAAAAAACATAATTACTTGACAAAAAACTTAAGTGCTTGTTTTTAGATAAAAGGATGTAAGAGCGGAGCTATCGCCTTTAAAAAATTACACTTGGCCTTTTTAGCTTTAGATATATCGTCATTTAAACTATAAAAATCTTTTTTCGATTCCACTTTTAAAATATTATTTTGTCTAAATTCAAATTCATCTCTCACTTCTTTGATAAAAGCTTGAGGAGCATTTTTGATGACTGACCAAGTTTCAGCATTCCAGTAATAAGATTTTTGGTGCATATTAAATGAACCCCAATAAAAAGTATGGTCATCCACTAATATCGCTTTACCATGAGTAAAAAATTCTTTACCTGGATAATAAATCTCACTTAAATCATTTTTTAAAATTTTCGCTTGATATTTTAAAGAAGCGCAATTTGATAACTCCTCTGTCCAATATTCAAATGCAGGAGCATTTAGAATAATTTCATTTTTTACACCATTTAATTTTGCCTCTTTAAGCTTAGAAAGAATTTTTTTATTCGGAGTAAAAAATCCAGTTTCCATAAGTAGTGAATGCTTTGCACTTTCTATCGTTTTTAAAAAATCAAACTGAGTTGATTTATCTAATTTTTTTCCAAACCGCCCAAGATCAAATCCAAATTCCACTTCGGCCTGATGCCAAACACTTCCGCTAAGACTTTCGCCTTTTATAAGCGCGTCTTCTAAAATCCATTCAGGCTTTATTTTTTGGCAATCAATTGGCTTAGAGTTTTTCCATTGATCGATAAACGTATCTCTTAAACTTTGATTTTCCAAAGCAATGACTTCCACATCCCAATCCCATTGATGATTAGAAAATGTATCCGCACTAATATTTCTTCCACCGATGATCACTGTTTTTTCTGTATACCAGATTTTTCGATGATCTCGATACTGAGAAACTTTAGGACGATAGAGTTTAACCGGATTATAAATGTGAACGGGGATGCCTATTAAATTTAAACTACAAAGAATTCCTTTTGAAAAATCCTTGCCACCAAAACCATCGATCGTCAGCCTAATATCTAAATCATTATTTTGAAGTTTTTTCTCTACTAAATTTTTTAACAGACCTTGGCTTACAGAATCATTATTTAAATAATAAGTTTCAATAAAAATTTCTTTTTCAGCATTTTCAATAGACTCAATCCTTGCATCGAGGGCCTTGTCTGCCGTGGCCAACAATCGAACTTCTGCTGAAAAGCCGTAAGTTGAAAAAAACAAAATGAGAAATAAACTTATATTTTGCATGGCGAGTTAATATTAAATTTTAATCACTCTGTCACCTTTTTAAATAAATATTATAGGGGCAGTCACAGCTTTGATTTTTCAAGCGTATAGGTATTATAGACTTAAGGATGGTCATTCATGTTAGACAAAATTATCAAGTTTTCACTTAACCAACGCTTATTTGTGGTTTCTTTAGCGGCTTTAATTATAAGTTACGGTGGCTATGTCTTAACCAAGCTTCCTGTGGATGTTTTTCCCGACTTAAATCGCCCTACTGTTAATATCATGACAGAAGCTGAAGGATTGGCCCCAGAAGAAGTCGAAACCTTGATTACTTTTCCTATTGAAACGTCTTTAAATGGCCTTCCTGGTGTAGAGAGAGTTCGTTCAAGTTCGGGAGTTGGCTTGAGTGTAATTTATGTGGAATTCGCTTGGGGCACTGATATTTATAGAAATCGTCAAACAGTTCAAGAAAAGCTTGAACAGGCTAAAGAGAAACTTCCTAAGGGAATTAGTCCCACTATGGGACCTATTTCATCGATCATGGGAGAAATTCAACTCGTCGGTTTAAGTTCTAAAAGTAATCAAATAAGTCCGATGGAACTTAGAACGATCGCTGATTGGACCATACGTCCTCGTCTTTTAAGTATACCAGGAGTTTCACAAGTCATTTCTATTGGCGGTGGAGTGAGACAATTTCAAATTCTTTTATCTGCAAAAAAAATTCAAAAATATCAATTGGCCATCGAAGATGTTGAGCATTTTTTAGCTGATATCAGTAAAAATACAACAGGTGGTTTTATTGATATTGATCAAAGCGAATATTTAATTCGAAATATAGGAATAACTAAAAATAAAAATGATATTTTAAATTCTGTCGTGGGAATGCATCTTGGAAAACCCGTTTTAGTAAGTGATATCGCTGAAGTAAAAGAAGCTCCTCAAACTAAGCGTGGTGATGCTAGTGTCAATGCTAAAGATGCGGTAATTTTAAGTATTCAAAAACAGCCAGGGGCAAATACCTTGTCTTTAACTAAAGATATCGCTCAAGCATTAAATGAATTACAAAAATCATTACCACAAGATGTTTCAGTCAATCCTAATTTATTTAAGCAAGCTAACTTTATTGAGACTTCTATCAATAACGTGAAAGAAGCACTTCGAGATGGAATCATTTTAGTTTTCATCGTGCTTTTTTTATTTTTGTTAAACTTTAGAACGACCATGATAACCATGACCGCCATTCCACTATCTTTTATGTTAACTGCAATCATATTTAAATTCTTTGGATTGTCAGTCAACACAATGACTTTAGGTGGGCTCGCAATAGCCATTGGAGAACTTGTCGATGATGCTATTGTGGATGTTGAAAATGTTTTTAGAAGATTAAGAGAAAATAGAAATCTTGAAAAACCACTTAACCCACTTCTGGTCATCTATCGAGCTTCAAGTGAGGTGAGAAATTCCATCGTTATTGCCACTGTCATTGTTTGCTTAGTCTTTATCCCCTTATTTGCGATGGATGGAATTGAAGGAAAACTTTTTGCGCCACTTGGAATTTCCTATGTGATTTCATTGCTTGCATCCATGATTATTTCTTTAACCGTCACTCCAGCATTGGCCTCATATCTTCTAACTAAATCAACATTACTTGAACACAAAGAAGGTTTTTTGGTTAGGGCCTTAAAAAATTTGGATTTAAAAATTCTTCATTTTTCATTAAACAATAAAAATATTGTCATCGGATTTACTTCAATTCTATTTTTAATCTCTCTTGTCATGGCTTCATTTATGGGTAAAGATTTTTTGCCTAAATTTAATGAAGGAACAGCTACTATCACCGTTATGGCCCAACCAGGAATATCATTAACTGCATCTAATGAAATTGGACTTAAAGCTGAAAAGCTTATTTTAAAATCAAAAGAAGTTAGTCATGTTTCAAGAAGAACCGGAAGAGCAGAACTAGATGAGCATGCTGAAGGGGTTCACTACTCTGAAATAGATGTGGATTTTCATTCAAACAGCGAAAGAAAACTTCCTCAGGTTTTAGATGAAATAAGAAAAAATTTAAACACACTACCAGGTGTATTTATCAATATCGGTCAACCTATTTCCCATCGACTTGATCATTTACTCTCAGGTGTTCGCGCACAAATAGCCATAAAATTATTTGGAACGGATCTCAATGTTTTAAGACAAAAAGCTTCGGCCATTGAAAAATCTCTCTCGAGCACCAAGGGCTTGGTAGATCTTCAAGTGGAACAAATGGTTCTTGTTCCTCAGGTCAAAATACAATTGTTACGTTCTGAGGCTGTAAAATATGGAATCGTCATGGGAGATTTGGCAGATTTACTACAAAAAGCACTTCAAGGTGAAGTGGTTGGACAAATTCTCGAAAATCAAAAAACTGTTGATGTCCTGATGAAGTTTGATGATGAATCTAGAAATAATTTAGAGTTGATAAAAAAATCACCAATAAAAATTATGCCTGACGGATCAATCGTAAAACTTGAACAAGTCGCCGATATTTACGAATCAAAAGGGCCCAATATTATAAATCGTGAAAACTCACAAAGAAGAATTGTCATTCAGGCAAACTCAAATGGACGAGATTTAAAAAGTTTAGTCTCTGAGATCAAGCAAAAAATAAGCAAGGAAGTTGAATTACCAAATGGATATTATATTGTGTATGGCGGACAATTTGAAAGTCAGGAGCAAGCTTCACAGCTCATGATTATTTTATCTATCATGTCTATCTTAGGTATTTTTCTGGTTTTATACATTCACTTTCATTCTGCCTTTATTGCCATTCAGATTATGTTAAATATCCCCATGGCCTTTATTGGTGGAGTCATCGGAATTTATTTAACAGGAAACATTATTTCTGTAGCAAGTTTAGTAGCATTCGTGACTCTTTGTGGGATTGCTTCTAGAAATGGAATTATGATGATCTCTCATTACTTACACCTATTAAAAGAAGAAGGAGAACAATTCAATAAACAAATGGTAATCCGAGGATCTCTTGAAAGACTGATTCCAGTTTTAATGACAGCCCTAACTGCGATTTTGGGTTTAATTCCCTTGCTCTATTTTGGAGGCGACGCTGGTAAAGAAATTCTTTATCCGGTTGCAGTTGTCATTGTCGGTGGATTAATTAGTTCTACCCTACTAGACATTTTTGTTACACCAACAATTTTTTATCACTATGGTAAAAATTCAGCACTAAAATCAATTAAAGAAGAAGAAAATAAAAATTTTGGAGACAACACATGAAAAAAATTGCTCATTTATTAATCCTTTTAATTTTATCATTCAATTTAATGGCTCACGAAGGTCATAACTCTACTCCAGGTTCATACAAAACACTTTATGGCGGAACAATTTCAGTAGGAAAAGAAATCAATTTAGAAGTCATCATCAATGGTCTCGAATTTACTGTCTATCCTTTAAGTCATGAAAGTAAAGATCTGACAGAAGTGAAAATAGAGGCCCTTGGAAAACCCAAAAAAGGAAAGGCCTATCCAATCGTCTTAAAGAAACTGCAGAAAGGTTACAGTGCGACAGTTGACTTAAAAGGCGATAACCGTCTACCAGTCCAAATCACAACAAACTATAAAAATAAGACTGATGTATTTACTATTCAAATTGAAGAATAGGAGTTTATGATGATCACAATTCTCTCTTTTCTTTTTATGCAATCTATAATCGGAAGTGAAAATATTCTAGATAAGTCTCCCGATATTGAGATAATTAATTTAGAAATGGAAAATACTCAAGCTTTAAAAAAAGAAGTGAAAAGTCGTTTCTTGCCAGAACTTTCCATAAAAACTGGGACTGGTTCTAATAAAGAAATTGATGAAGCAAAAAAAGTTGGAAATTTTCTTTACCTCGATGGAAAGCTCAATCTTTTTAATGGCTTCATTGATCAAAAAAGTTATCAAATTGCAGCAAAAAAAGATGAATTGAATCAAAATAAAAAATCCTTTACTGAAAATAAAATTTTAGTTGAAATCTATTCAAAGCTAAAAGAGAGAGAACTCTTGATTTTAAATCAAGAGCTATTAAAAAAAGAAGATGTTGAAATTAGAAAACTAGAAAAACTAGCTCAGAAAAAAAATCTAGCAGGTTTAACGACTCAATCTTATCTATCTGAGTTTGAATTCAAAGAAAATCAAATCGACAATGATGTAAAACTAAATGAAATTAAAATTGCTGAAATTGAATTAGAAATTAAAAAAATAACTGGCCTTTCTCAAGTCAATTATTCTGAATTATTAAAATCATTTAAAACTGAAGCTGAAACTCAAATAAAAGCTAGCCCCTCTAAAAACATGAGAGATTTAGAAGAGTCCATACTCGAACTTGAAGTTGCCAAAAATAAAAGTGCTCACTTACCAACATTAGACTTCGAATTTAAATCAGGTCAAATAAACTTACAAAAAAAGCTCTTTAAAAAAGAGACTGAGCACGAAGCCTTATTGACACTTTCTTTTCCACTTTTTTCAGGTGGCAGTATTCAATCAAGTGTCACAACAGCAAAAACTGAATTAGAAATACTAAAAAGAAAAAACATGCAAGATATGGTTGAGTTTGAAAACCAATTGCTTTTAACCAGACAAAAACTCAACATAAACAGAGAGATTTTAGTAAAGACAGAAGCAAGCTTAAAAAAATCCATCGACCTTGAAGCAGTATCGTTTAATGAATTTAAAAGAGGTATTAAAGAATCAAGTGATCTAATCGCCTCAATAGAGCGTACTTTTGAATTAAAAAGAAAGATTAATGAAATTAATTTTGAAATTCAAACAAGCACATATTTTTTAAATAAAATATATTAGGAAAAAAATGAGAAAACTACTTTTAACTTTTGTCTTCCTACTTCAATCAAGTGTTTTTGCACACGGAGAAAATAAACTTGGACCAAATGGTGGTTTCATTAGAATGCCAGGCTTTTTTCACACAGAACTGGTTCAATTAAATGATCGTGATTTTGTGGTTTATTTAATGAATGTAAACAATGAAAATCCTACTATTAATAACTCTAAAGTTGAGTTGCAGTATTTATCTACTCACAATTTAAAAACATCATTTACCTGCAAACCAACTAAAAACCATTTTGTTTGCAAACTAGGAAATAAGAAAATAAATTTTAAAGCTGGAAAAATTCTCTTAACGGCAGAGCGAGAAGGAGAAAAAGGGAAAGTTGCTGAATATCAACTCCCTCTTTCTTTATCTAAATGATTTATTATTTTATTAAATTTTTCTAAGAAGAAAAGAGCCAAGCTCTAGGGTTCCAACCACACCAAAAAGTGTTCCCACTAACCATAAGATTGATAGCTCGACAAATAGTTTAGTATTAAACATTAATAGTCCACCAATAGAAACAAGGACAAAAAGTGCAGCTAAAAATGTTTTGTTATACCTAAGTAATCTGATCTCATCTCGAGATAGAAACAAAAACGAAACTGCAATAGAAGAGCTGGTAAATAAAAATCCACAAAATAATTCACAAGAATATTTCCCAAGTGACATAAACTTATGAGCTAAATCTAAACCTGTATTAAATGTTGAAACCCCAAGTTGAGGACAAAAGCTTAATGTGACTATGGCAACTGCCAAGTGTATTGAAAAAAGCTTTAGGGCAATATCCTTCATCTCAGGCTTTATTTTACTATGAATTTGTTCAGTAATTTTCTGATTTATCACAGGATTAATTTTTGAGTTTTCGTTCATAGGTTTCCACCTTCTTTTAATTTAAAAATTAGACGACTCATGGTCTTTCTTAAACTTGCTTCTGATTTATTGACCAGCTTGGCAATTTCGTTATAAGAAAGTTCATCAACGTATTTCCACTCAAGCAATTGTTTCTTTTCTCCATCGAGTGTTTCGAGAGGATCAAAACTATTCATTTCCTTACTTTCTATCGGAAGAAACAATTCCTTCTCACTAAAAAGAGCTTCAATTTTTTGTACATCTCGTACTCTTTTTCTTAAAGCATCTAAGACGCTGGTTTTTGCTATAACAAAAATCCATTGTTCGAATTTAAATTTAGGATTAAAAAGATGTTTGCTTGTATGTAATTTTAAAAAAACTTTTTGCAGGACATCTTCTGCATCTGAACGAATCTGCATTTTCTTAAGCGCATATTGATAAATTCTCTCTGAATAACGTTCATAAAGCTCATTAAAGGCCATAATCGCCATATCTGGATGTCCATCCACATATATTTGCATTAGTTCTTCAGCTGTTTGGTTTTCCATCTTTTAAGCTCTAAAATTCCACTCTCTCTATTATACGCTACAAAAGCATATTTTGTGACCTATGCTTTAGGCATAGGTCTAAATTAGCAGAATTTCGTTTTAATCTAAAAGCTAATTCTTAGAGGATCTCTAAGAATTTTGTCAATTGATGCACTTCAAACTCTTTATCGCTCATAAAAACATCGACTATTCTTCTTTTCATAAACTTGCCTCCATGTTCATTTCTTTAAAAGGTGGCTTTTTTATCACGGCTAATATAGGTCTATTCATATTGGCTTCAAAGTTCTTTACGACAATCACTTCTCCACCACTTTTAATTACTTCTTGAGCAAAATCGTCTAAAAGATCGTCGTCTTCACAATTTAAATCATACTTGTGTATTGATAACTTCCCATTTGAACGATTAAACTTTCCAAATATTTTATCTTCATCACTGATCATCAATCTTTTTACTTTGTTTTCCTCAATCGCACTGGCGATTTCAAAAAAGTCATCTAGTAAAACTTCATCGGATTTTAATTTGAAGAACTCCTTCACTTTCTTTTTGTGTCCAACGTAAGCATTCATGGTTAACTCATATCTCAGCTCTTCAAGAATAGATGAGATCTTTGATGGAATAAATTTTTTGTGAATAAATAGTAGCTCTTCTCCTCTGCTTTTAAGCTTTGGTCTAAGACCCCCTGCAAAAGGTGAATCACTTAAAATAACTATTTTAAAATCATTATTTCGATCAATGACTAAGTTATGAGACCACTCATTGATCCAAAAAGAAATTTCATTCAAAAATAATTCTTTGTTCTTTTCCGGAAAACCAGCATCAAAATGGACATCATCAATTAAGTACGACTCGATGGAATCACCAAAGTACATCATGGCCCTTTCTTTACTGAAAGCTACGAGTAAGTAATGTACCTGACTCTGATTAAAGCGCAGTATAGGTTTAACAAAAAAACTATCAGCGATCGAAAGATCATTATCTTCTAGATGAGGCAATTTGATTACTTCAAACATATCTTCACTTCTAAAAATGGCCACTGAAGTTGTCAGATTTCTTAAACCATTTGGTCCGTTTAAAAAATCTTTTAATGGGCTTACAAAACGATAAGCTAAATCTGCTCCTGCACTTTCTCTTACCTCTGTTTCGATTTTTTTAATTGCCGATTGCAGTTCTTTGTTGGCTTGGTGAAAACCTGTTCCGATTTTTAAATAGACCGATGCATGCAATCCACCTTTTGATTCTACTATTTTCTTTATCACTTGCTGTTTTTTCTTTCTCATAAAAACTCCTTTTTATAAGAATTAAGTTTACAGTATTTAAAGATTCGCAAAAATAGATAAAAGTAAAGGCGTGATTCACTTTTAACGATACAACTTATTTGTAAGCGGCGCGGGGATCGCGAGGGTAATAAGCGCAAGAACCAGGCTTTGGCCCTTTTTCTGGATGTTCTCGACAAGCATCTGGACGATTTTCATAAACTGTACAACGACCGTTTTCATCTAAAAAATAACAAGAGGTATCTAGTTTTTGTTTTAAAGTGAATTTTTCTGTAGAACCAGCGTAGCGAGCAATACCTGGATGCTTAAGAGCTTCTTTCACCATATCTCTTTCAGACATTTCCATTTCAAAATCTGTAATCACTCCCATGCGAAGTAAATCTGAAGCTTTAACTTCAACTGGCATGTTATAGCAGCAAAGCCCGATACAGCTTTCGCACATACCTTTTTTAAATTTGCGCCAATTTTTTAAATTGGCCATAAAATCCAGTGGTTTTGGTCTCATGGAAATACT
>Ga0172367_10001148_pt1 | contig 39643 bp, 34 predicted proteins | sample Lak10m_FD_114542 | JGI IMG/M metagenome (GOLD analysis project Ga0172367, IMG submission 114542) | Freshwater microbial communities from Kabuno Bay, South-Kivu, Congo - kab_022012_10m | ecosystem: Environmental > Aquatic > Freshwater > Lake | place: Democratic Republic of the Congo: South-Kivu... | reverse complement strand
TTTTAGTTAAATCAATTTCTCTATAGAGTCTCATGTCGACGGTGGGCTTATCATCTCCTGGCGTCCAATCATTTTTGTAGTCGCAGGTCATTATAAACGTGCCACCAGGTGCTAACAGTTTGTCGATTGAGTGCATGAAAGACTTATCATCTGGATCATGCTCTATCACAGACGTTGAGAAAATAATGTCATAGAAATTATATTTGGTATTTGGTTTTGTCGCATACTCCTGCAGACTGTAGTTTATCATTGGGTCTATTTCCTTTATTTCTAATCCCAATCTTTTTAAACTGATTGATGCGGTATCTTCGTAGCTTCCTACGCAAAGTATTTTGGGATTTTTATATTCATGGATAAATCTTAATACTGTGTCAAAAACAAAAGCTTGTTGTATATTAGCCTCCGGTATTTTTTTCTTCATTATTTCAGGGCTTAATTTCCAGAGCATGTTTATAGTTGGTTCGTATAATTTTCTAGCTTCGGCATCCAGTATTCTGTTTAGAGAAAATTTTTTTGGCAATGATACTGTTGTGTATTTTTCTTCATTTTTTATAATGTTATTTGTTATATTTGGTAATTTAGAATCTTTTATCCAGGTATTATCTATTACTGGTATTGATAATATTTTTTTTATTTTTTGTTTTAGTGCTTGTATCCCTTTCTTCTTGTGTTTTTTTATTTTTAAAATTGAGGAGATAATTCTCTCATATTCCCATATCATATTTTTCTCACTCCAATCATTTCTTTTTTCATCTAGAACCTGGCTGCCGTTTTCTATTATTTTTTTCAAAGAATTATTATTTATACATATAGAGGGACGTATATCAAGAATATGTCTAAACATTGAATTGTCAGATATAGCTATCGGTCTATCTACGGCCATGGCGTAATCTATCGTGCTTGATATTCCTCGAGGTCCACTATCTTCGTATAGAAAAATATTTATTGAATTTTTTGATAGGAAATCTAATATTTCTTCTCCTTCTAGGAAGTCGTGTGTTATTTTTAGATCTGTTTTAGGGTTTCTTATTAATTTTTTGCAGCTTTCTTCTATTTTACTAGCATTTTTTCCTTGCTCGTCACCAAAATCGGCCGGCGGTATGTTAATTTTAATAGTAGATTCTTCAAATTCCTTCTGAACCAGTTCTATTATTTTTTCGAAGCCCTTATTGGGCGTCGCAAAGCCGAAACTTCCTACCGTCAACTTCTCCGGTATGTTCAGACTGGCACCGTCATATTTCTTTACCAGTCGCCCAGTTTTATATACAACTGGATTTTTTAATAACAGGGTGGGGTCGGCGGCTATATAAAAATCAAATATAGAGTTAATAGGGTTTCTAAAAAATAAAAATTTATTTTTGTAATTAACTGATTTATCTGATAATTCTTGCGTAATTTCGTGAATTATTCCTATTTGTATAGCTTTTATGTTTGATATTTTATTTTTATATAATTTAGGGATAATTTTTTTCGTCAGCCAGGGCATTGTAGCGGGGTGGAAGTTATATATTATTATTTGGGGACTATAGTTTTTAATGCCAGCATATACCTCGTCCAGAGATGAGCATTCAATATAGATAAATTTATATTTTTTTGATTTTATTAGTGCTTCTGCTATATTTTTGCCAAATTCATAAACCCCGCACTTCTTTTTTTGATGGGAAATAAATAAAATGACAGTATTGGTATTTAATTCTTTATTCATATTAAAATTTATTTTATCTGCTTTAATTTATCTCCCCTCCCGTCCTAAAACGGTGGCGATTGTTTTTAGGGCGATGGCGGTGTCGAGATAGGGGGAGCGGTGCTTGATATAATATAAGTCGTGCTGCAATTTTTTTAAAGTATCCACGGGAGAGGAAGAATGATATTCTCCCGAAACTTGATCCCAGCCAGTGAGACCGGGCTTTACCAAGAGGCGGGTATTATAGAAAGGTAATTGTTTTTCCAAGTCAGCCGAAAATTCTGGTCTTTCCGGGCGCGGGCCGATAAAACTCATTTCCCCTTTGATTACATTGATTAACTGGGGAATTTCGTCTAAGCGCGTGGAACGCAGAAAGGAGCCGATGGCGGTAATACGGTTGTCGTTAACGACGGTCATGGTGCCATCATTACCTTCTACTCGCATGGTTCGGAATTTATATAATTTAAAAGGGCGGCCATTTTTACCAAGACGCTCTTGAGTAAAAATGGCTGGTCCGGAGCTGCTTAGTTTTACCATCAGGGCGATTAGCGGCCAAAAGGGCAGGGAGATTAAGAAGATAATAACGGCTATTATAAAATCTAGGCTCTGTTTAAAAAAATCAAAATAATTTTTTTCACCTTCTTGTAGATTTTCTAAAAACCAATCTTGATTGATACTCTCTACCGGCACCTCTTCGTTAATTTGCTCATAAAAGTTGGTATAAGAAATGAAGTTGACGCGGTAGCGAAGCAGGGAAAATAAGCTGCTACTAATTATTTCGTTTGCTCCTAAATCATCAGCTAAGACGATGATGCGGATATTTTTGGCGCGGATATTTTTTTCTAAATCGGCTAACTCTTCGGCGTGACTGATTATTTGGACAATCTGGTAGCCTAAAGCTGGTTTTTTATTGAGACTGGCTACTAGGGCGGCGGTTTTTTCATTATTGCCGATAATAGCCAGGTTGTTTTGCCAGGCGTCCGCACTAGCCAGCCAATAGGCTAGGCGGCGCCATAACAAAAAAGCAGCCAGGGCAATGGCGGCAAAAATAGCTAAATTAGTCTTGGGGGCAATGTCTGCCCGGGGGAAAGTATAAAAATAAAGGGCGGCTAATAAGGAAGCGGCGATGACGCTGTTAAAGGTGCGGCGAGTGAAGTTTTTAATAGCCGCCATTTGGCGGAGACTATAAAGGCTGTTGATATAAAAAACTAAAATGAAAATTACGAAGACGCCAAAAAAATAGCGCCAATGACCTTGCCAGTAAGAGCTTAAGTCTTGTTGGCCGTCAATCAGGCGGTAGCGCACAAAAAGCGTTAAAGCTAAAGCGGCGTGGAGAATTAATAAATCTCCGGTTAAGAAGATTATTTTTTTCAGGCGATGCTTCATATTTTATGCCTAAATCATAGCAATAAAAATAGGGAAAAGCAATTAGAAAATAGCGCGTTTTATTCAGGTTTACTATTGACATTAGTTTATAAAAATGATATAATCTAGCTATGTTAAAAGTGTCTGTATTTTTATATATTTATGCTTAAATTCAATAAAAAAACTTATATTTCCGTGGTTTTTGCCCTTTCTTTTTCCTTTTTAGGAATGTTTTTGATTAATGTTAGCCAAGTAAAGGCGCTGAGCCCAGAAATTAATCAAGTTAAAGTTCCCGGAGAAGCAACGGTTTATTATCTTAATCACGCCACTCATCAGCGTAAAGCTTATATTAATGAGGCGGTTTTTATCGATTACGGTAATGCTTGGGAGTCAGTGCGGACTATTAGCCCAGAAGAGTTAGCTAATTGGCCGGAAGCGCAGTTAATTAAGACTGCCGATAGTGAAGATTTGTATTATATTCGAGAAGGCAAGAAGGTAAAGATTAAAAGTTATCAGGATATTGTTGACTATAAATTAAGCGATGTCCCGCCTTTAACTGTAAGCACTTTTGAATTATCTCAATACGAAGAGCAGGGCTCTTATCAAGAAACGGGACTACTAAAAGCCGTGGGCTTAGAAGTTTCCCAGTCTTTAATTAATAATCAGCAGTCTGGCAATGTTTTAGTGCCCGGCACTCTTGATAATCAAGTAATGTTGTTGCATTTGCGGGCAAGCAGCGAGACCGTGTCGGTGCAGAGCATTCGGTTTAATTCAAGCGGTCTTTATAATTCTAAACTAGTTGATGATATTTATTTAGTTAATGCCGCCACTGGTGAACGCTTAAAGAGCCATAGTACGGTGTATGACCGCGAGATTTCTGTTTATTTAAATCAAGGATCATTATTGATACCAGCCGGCGCTACCGTTGATTTAAGAGTTATGCTCGATCTTAAGAGTCTTAGCAGTGTCGGCGGTCAAGACTTACGCTTGCAATTGCTTGGGGTCGATTCTATCGGTGCTTCCGCCGCCTCTACAGGCGATTTCCCTTTAGTTTCCTCTACCTTTTATATGGTAGAAGCTAATTCCATTCTTGGTCGGGTGGAAGCAATAGAAAATAGCTTGAACGGTAAGGGTAGTGTTCGGAATCTCGGTCTTTTTACGATTGCCGAAACTAGCGGTCAAGAAGATGTTTATATCAAAGAGATGGTTTTTAGTAATGAAGGTACGGCGGGACGCAATGATTTAAATACTTTTAAATTAAAAAAGGATGGAAAAATAATTGCCTCGGCTAAGACCATGGACCGTAATCGTCTTGTTTTTGATATTTCCTATCTCCGCATACCCGCCGGTACGAGCGCCCAGTTGGCACTTAGTGCTAACCTGGCTGCTGACTATCAGAGTCAGAGTACGGTTAATTTAAGCCTGGAAAGACTCACGGCCGTAGGTAAGACTTATGAGTTTTCGCTCAGCCCCTTAATTAGTAATCTCCAGGAAAGCTTCCTCTTGCCATAATCATCAAAAACAGGCAGAAATGCCTGTTTTTTGTTTGGCGACAAGCTTAAGTTATGATATACTAAAAAGAGCTTTCAAGCTGATAAATTTTTTAATTTTAGATTTAAACATATGCGCAGTCAGGTTAAATTTTCTCTTTTTGTGCTTGCTTTAGCCTTAGGCTTTTTCTTAGTACCATCGGTTCAAGCAGCTGTTTGCAATACTGATACGCAAATTAATTTAGTAGCGCGTGATCCGGGGGGAGCTTACATCCCCGGAGTGAAGGCGGAATTATATTATCAAGTGATTGACGCTAACGGCAAACCGAAGCCGGGCAACCGGGCGGCGAGTGCAACCGCTAATGCGATGACCGGGATTGCTACTTTAAAGTTCCGTAATAGTGCCGCTGAAAGTGGAGTTTATGCCTTGAAGATTCAGTCAATTGCTAAGGATTTTACTAGTTTTTGGTATTATGGTTTAGAATTAGCCTGTGGGCAGCAATTAAGCCTGGAGAAGACTCTTAGCGGTTTTAATTTTGTTATTCGCGATTATAATGGCGACCTGCTTTATAATACTAACTTTAATGTTTATACTCAGCGCTACGATGTTGATGGTAATCCGATAAAGCAAACCAAAGATTTGGTGGCAACTTTAAATACTGGTAGCAGTGGCGGCGCTAAGGCCTACGTACCCCAGGGCAGCGTACGTAGTTTTGATGGTAGTCAGGGTGATTATTATGTCCTGGAGTTGACACGCAATGGCAAAAAATTTGAACTTTACGGTCTTAAAGCCGTCGACACTTTATTAACTAACGTGGAATATTACTCCAGCGCTTTTAAGGTGACTTTACGTAGTGCGGCGGGGGCGCTTTTCCCCGGAAAGACTAAAGTAGAGGTTTATGAACAGATTGTCGATGAGGATGACAATGAAGCCAAGGGGGATAAGATTGGCGAGTTTCAGACCAATGATGATGGTTATGGTATTTTTGAAAATCCTTCCGGTGTTTATGTTTTGGGGGTAAAAGGAGATAACGGTCAGTATGACTATCTCTGGGATGTAGAAATTTCGGAGGGGCAGCTAAACGAATATGACTGGCAAGTGGGCTCTTCTTGGGAAGCGGGTACAGAAACTTGTACAGAAAACTCCAAATTCACTTTAAATTTACTCGGTATCGGCGGGGAGGTTCTTAGTGGTTTTAAATATGAGCTTTATGAACAAGATGTTGATGTTTATAGCCGGCCGACGGCGGGTAAAAAAATCGGCAGCGGCACTACTAATGTCTCCGGTAGGGCGGAGTTGAGTTTTAAACCCGATCCTCGTAAAAATTATGCCCTCAAGATTTATGATAAGAAAGCAGATTTAGGGGAATTCTGGTTTTTTAATGCTCTTCGTTTTACTTGTTCCTATGATCGCACGGTAACTAAAAGCCTGCCTTATTTGAAAATTGTTCTGCGCGATGGCGCTGGTAATTTAAAGAAAGATTTTTCTTTTTCTGTCTATGAACAGTCATTTGATGCTGATAACAAGCCGGTAAAGGATGTTAAGAAATTAATAACGACAATGAAGACGGGTAGTAATGGTACTGCTGTTTTGTATGTTGCCCCCGCTCATGCTTACGATCAAAATAAGCGCGGCCTTTATGTTTTTTCCGCGACTTTGAATAAGAGTGTTTTTGACGCTTATAATATTAATGTTACCGCCGATAAGAATGCGACTTTCGAATATATTTTTAGCGACCTCTCGGTTAGTGTTAAGACGGCCGCCGGTCAAGCCGTCGGCAATAAGGATGTGCGCCTTTATGAACAGATTAAAAACGGTTCTAATTATAGTTTGGGCAACTTGTTAAGCAGCGGCAAGACTGATAGTTCCGGTAATTTGCATTTAGAATATCCTGCCGGCACTTATGCTTTAGTACTTACCGATGTTTTTAAGCGCGATAATATCTTTTGGAATGCTAGCTTGCAGGACCGTCAGGCTAATCGGGCAACCGTTAGTCTTAACGTAACGCGGGCTTCTTTAGCTAGCGCTTTAGGTGAGTTAATGCCAGCCGGAACCATACTTAAAGTATATTCTTTGTACGAAAGCGAGGGTGCTTATTATAAAGATAAAGAAGTGGGCAGTATTAAATTAGCCGCTAACAAACAGGGGGAAATACAATTGGCGGCCGGCCCTTATCTTATTTCCTACCTTGATAAAACTAAAGGTGAGTTCGGCCAAGCTTTTTGGGCACAGAACAACAAGATCCAGACTTTGAGCTTAAAGATGGATAAGAGCCAGCAGGTTATTGCTGGCCAGAAATTTAGTTTAAGCAAACCAGCCCCCTCTACTTTAAATATGATTGTTTCCGCCGGTAACACTCAAACCCCAGCGGCCGCGGCTAGCGGGTCCTTAAACAAGCGTTTGGCTGGTAATATTCTTTTGCAAGTCGAGGACAAAGGTCAGGCTTGGTATCTTAATCCCAAGGATTTAAAGCGTTATTATTTAGCTAATGGCGCGGCTGCTTATCAGATTATGCGTCGAGCTGGCGTCGGCATCACTGACGCTGACTTGCGTAAGATTCCTATTGGTATCGATAATCGTTTTGCTAAGAATGATAGTGACGGCGACCTTTTGCCGGATGGTTTAGAGGTGGCAATTGGCACCGACCCTAAGGACAGCGATTCTGATAATGATTCCTATCTTGATGGAGAGGAATTGCGTTCCGGTTTTAACCCTAACGGCAAGGGTAGTTTGCATTTTGATTCTGCTTTTACTAATCAGCAAAAAGGTAAGATTTTATTGCAAGTAGAAAAGAATGGCGAAGCTTGGTATGTCAGTCCTCAAGACGGCAAGCGCTATTATTTAGGGAATGGCGATTTAGCTTTTCAAATTATGCGTTATCTCAGTTTAGGTATCAGTAATAAGAATTTAGATAGCATCAGTATCGGCCAATAATATGATGGCACCAACCCCAGTTCAATTTACTTGGCCGCCGATTGGTCAAGATCGGGCCGCTGCTTTTTTGGAAAAAAGCTTAGCTTCCGGCAATATTGCTCAGACTTATATTTTTTCCGGCCCGAAAGATTTAGGTAAAGCCAGTTTGGCTTTAGCCTTTGCCCATAATTTATGGCGTACAGACGGGGTTGCCGCCGGTGATGATAACTTTGAGAGCCTTAATAGTGATCTTTATATTTTAGAAAAAGAGGCGGATAAAAAGCAGATTGGAGTGGAACAGGCTCGTGACTTTATTAAACGCTTATCGCTCAGCTCATTTCTTAATTCCTATAAGATTGGTATTATTAAAGAGGCTGGGACCTTATCGGCGGAAGCGCAAAATGCCCTCTTAAAAACCCTAGAAGAACCGCGAGAGAAAGTAATTATTATCCTTTTAGTAGAAGAATTGAGTGCTTTAATGCCTACCATTGCTTCCCGTAGTCAAGTTTTATACTTCTATCCAGTGGCAAGCTCTTCCGTTTATGACTATTTATTAGCCAGTCTGGATATCAAGCGTTCTTTGGCTAAAGATTTGGCGGCCGCTGCTTTAGGTCGGCCCTTGCGAGCACGGCAATGGGCAGAGGACAGGGAAGGATACCAAGAACATCTCGATCGCGTACGCCTTTTATTTGATTTTTTGCAAATGCCTTTGGCGGAACGCCTGGCTGTGATTGCGGCGGCCGGCACAGAGATTAGTCTCAGTCGCGAAATCGCTGAGGAATATTTGACTGGCTGGGAGAGCCTCTGGCGCGATTATTTGCTTTTATCTTTAGGCCAGGTTGACCGTCTTTGTTATCCTTTTTTATTGTCTGATTGGCAAAAATTTACCTTAGCGCCAACAGAAGAGGAACGTCTTCGTCACGCTCTAGGGTGTCTAAGTCAATTGCGCCAGGCCCGCGCCTTTCTCCAGGGATTTGTTAATCCTAAAAGTGTTTTAGAAAGTTTAGCGATTTATTTTTAATATTATGTCTCATCTCAAATTATTAATCTTACTGCTCGCAGTTGCTTTTCTCGGCTCTGCCTGCACCATCTCTCTCGGTTCGGGTGGTTTGTCTAGCAATGCTGCCGCCAATGACGGTGGCGTTTGGCTTAGTGTTGATAAGGGTAGCACTTGGAAGCAATCATCTTTAATTCCAACCATTAGCGGCAAGCCTCAGAGTTTGGGTAGCGTTGATGTCAGTGTAATGACGGCTGACCCCCAAGATAGCGCCGCTGTTTACCTTGGTACGGCCGGTAAGGGACTGTACTATACTTATAATATTAGTAAGGGTTGGAATGAAGTAAAGAATTTGGGGCAAGGGACGATTAATGATGTGAAAGTTGATCCTAAGGAAAAATGCTCTATCTATGCCGCTATTACCAATCGTCTTTATCGATCCCTGGATTGTGGTCGCACTTGGCAGCAAGTTTATTATGATAACAATCCCGGCGTCAGTGTTTCCGCTATCGCCATTGATCATTATAATAGTAATAATATTTATATTGGCACTTCTCGCGGTGATATTATTAAAAGTATTGATCGAGGGGTGTCTTGGCGCACCATTCAGCGCGTTAACGAGGCTCTGGCTCGTTTGATTATTTCTCCCCAAGACAGCCGTTTAATTTTTGTCGCGACGGTTAAGAATAATATCTATAGCTTTAATTCTAATTCCGTCACCAACGCTGGAGATTCCGCTAACGTGGAGAAGAATTTTGCTGTAGAGAACTGGACAGATTTAAGTACAATTTTAAAAGATTTTAAGCTTGGTTCTAATTTCCGCGATATTGTTATCTGCGCAACGGACGGAACTTTGTTTTTAGCCACCGACAAAGCAATCGTACGCTCTCCCGACCGGGGTATCACTTGGGAAAATATCAAGTTGATTACTCCGGAGAAAGACGCTATTATTAACGCCGTGGCCGTTAATCCTAAAAATTCCCAAGAAATATATTATGTTACCAATACCACCTTTTTCCGTTCTTTAGACGGGGGTGTTACTTGGACGACGAAGAAACTTAATACTACTCGTGCTGGTTGGGAACTCTTAATTGACATGAATAATCCCGATATTATCTATTTGGGAACTAAAAAATTAGAACAATAAATAAATATAATTTTATGAATCCTTACCTTGCTGCTAAACAATCGGATTTCGAAGGCGTTCTTGATTTTTTCAAGCGCGATATTGGTTCCTTGCGGACCGGCCGGGCTAATCCGGCGGTTTTAGATAATATTCAGGTTGAAGCCTATGGCGTCATGAACCCGCTTAACGCTGTCGCCAACATTGCTGTCGCTGATGCTCGCTCCATCACCGTTTCTCCTTGGGATAAAGGGGTTTCAAAGGCGATTGAGAAGGCGATTATTGAAGCGGATTTAGGTTTGGGCGTAGTTAATGAGGGCGATAAAATTCGTCTGACCGTCCCTGCTTTGACGGAAGAGACGCGCAAAGAGACGGTAAAAAAATTGAACGAAAAGATGGAGAAGGCGCGTATTATTATCCGTCAGACCAGGGAAGAGGTTCGCAATGCGATTGAAAAAGCAGCTGAGGAAAAAGCCATGTCGGAAGACGAGAAGTTTCGGGGAATGAAAGAATTAGATGAATGTGTAGCTAAGAAAAATGAAGAATTAAAAGAATCACGCGACCGCAAAGAGAAGGATATAATGGAAATTTAATTTATGATTACTACTTTGATCTTCATTTTAGTTTTGTCAGTATTGGTGTTTGCTCACGAACTTGGTCATTTTTGGACGGCCCGGAAATTGGGTGTTAAAGCCGAGGAATTCGGTTTTGGTTTTCCGCCTCGGGCCTTCGGTTTTTATCGAGATATAAAAGGCAAATGGCGTCATTTTGGCGGAAACCGGTCTTTAGAAGATTTGCCGGCAGAACAGGCTCCGGCCGATACCGTTTATTCTTTAAATTGGTTGCCGATTGGCGGTTTTGTTCGCATTAAGGGGGAGAATGGTGAAGGCAAGCAGGATCATGATAGTTTCGCCGCTAAGTCTTTGTGGCGCCGCGCTTTAATTTTGTCTGCCGGGGTGATGATGAATGTTATTTTAGCAGCAATGTTGCTTTCTTTGGGCTACATGATTGGCTTGCCGCAAAGCATTGATGATGTTCGACCATCAGCCCATATCACTAAAGCTGAGGTTATTGTGATGGAAACGCTGGCCGATTCGCCTGCTCAGAAGGCTGGACTGCAAGCCGGTGATGTGATTGTTTCGGTTAATGGCGAAACTGTTAATAGTAGCGAAGGACTACAGGCCTTGGTAGGGGTAAACAACGGCCAAGCAACTAATTTTGTAGTTAAGAGTCAGGCTGAAGAAAAAAATTTACAGATTACCCCAGAAATTATCAGTAGCACTGGTAAGCCCGGTATTGGCGTTTCGATTTATGCCTCGGGAACCGTGCGCTATCCTTTCTTTATTGCTATTTGGGAAGGAATTCGCGCTACCGGTTTGATGTTTTGGGTAATTATTATGGCTTTTGCTGTTTTGATTAGAGATTTATTTTTGGGGGCAGGCGTCGGCGGTCAGGTGGCCGGACCGGTGGGGATTGCTACTTTGACAGGACAAGTAGCGCATCTAGGTTTTGCTTATCTTTTACAGTTTATGGCGTTATTATCCCTTAATCTCGCCTTGATTAATATTTTGCCTTTTCCCGCGCTTGATGGCGGCCGCTTGCTCTTTTTGTTGATTGAGAAATTTAAAGGTAAGCCGGTGCGACAGTCGGTCGAGGCGTTAATTCACACTATTGGTTTTTGGTTACTAATTTTGCTTATTATCGTGGTTACTTATAAGGATATTGTTCGTTTATTTTGATTTATTAATCTGGCCGCTTGTTAATTTTGGCCTATAACTATATGAAAATTAATTTAAAAGCTACGCGTTTAGAGTTAACTGATGCTATTTATGATTATGTGCAGACGAAAATTGATATGTTGGAAAAGTATTTAGGTGATACGGCGGTTGTTAATTGCGATGTTGAACTCGAAAAGGCCGTGGGTGGTCAGCATAAGGGTGAAATCTTTAGGGCAGAAGTCAATTTGCAAATTCCCAAAGAAATTTTACGGGTAGAGAAAACAGAAGCGGATTTATATAAGGCGATTGATAAGGTTAAGGATCATTTGGAAGAAATGATTATTAGTCACCGCGAAAAACAACGTGATCAGAGAAGGGGAAAATAAATAAAATTATTCATTGATTACCTGTGGAAAACAGACGCCTTCGGCGCCTGTTTTTTGTTTTTCCCTTTATTTTAGTGTCTTGCCCGCATACACAATATATAGTATAATAATTATTAATTATCATACTATATGTTGATATATTATTTTTTAAAGTAATTTCTTTATTTTATGAATCAAGTAAGCGTAAATAATGATAAATACCGCTTTTCGGTGCAGAAAAGGAATGGTTCGGTTGTTCCTTTTAATTTGGAAAAAATTAGTAGCGCCATTTTTAAGGCCGCTGTTGCTACCGGTCTGGAATCGCGGGAAGAGACTGACCGCTTAGCCCTTCAAGTCGCTGATAAATTATTGAATCAAGTTACGGGCGAAATGGCTACTTTTTGTCCATCAGTGGAAAACATCCAGGACTTAGTGGAGGAAGTATTAATGGCCAGCCCTTTTCCGGAGGTTGCTAAAGCCTATATCCTTTATCGTGAAAAAAGAGCGGCCATGAGAAGGCGGGATCTTTTTAAAAAAAGAGTTAATCTAAAACCCTACGAGTATCCGGAACTTTATGAATACGTCAGCGCTATTCGCCATTCTTATTGGATCCATACGGAGTTCAATTATTTGAGCGATATTCAGGATTTTAAAACGGCGGTTAATGAAGCCGAGCGCCACGCTATCAAACATTCCATGCTGGCGATTGCTCAGATTGAAGTGGCGGTCAAAGCTTTTTGGGGGGATATCTATAAAAAAATACCGAAACCAGAAGTGGCGGCGGTAGGCTTTACTTTTGCCGAAAGCGAAGTGCGGCACATGGATGCTTATTCTCATCTTTTAGAAATTCTCGGTTTAAATGAAGAGTTTGCCAAAATTAAAGAGATGCCGGTATTAATGGAGCGAGTAGAATATTTAGAGGGAGCGATTAGCACGGCGAAGAGCGAAGAAGACAAAGATTACGCTTTAGCTATTTTGCTGTTTTCTCTCTTTATCGAACACGTTTCTCTTTTTTCCCAATTTTTGATCATGATGTCTTTCAATAAGCACCGGAATTTGTTTAAGGGCATTTCTAACGCGGTTGAAGCGACTTCCAAGGAAGAGCAGATTCATGGCCTTTTTGGCATTGAAGTAATTAATTTAATCAAGACTGAACATCCAGAATGGTTCGATGATGATTTTAAAGCCCAGATTCTTCAAGCTTGTCATCGCGCTTTTGAGTCGGAACAGAAAGTGGTTGATTGGATTTTAGAAAAAGGTGAATTAGATTTCTTGCCAAAAGCGGTAATTATTGAGTTTATTAAAAATCGTCTTAATAACTCTTTAGCCAGTATTGGCTTGGAACGTATTTTTACGGTTGACGATAAGTTGCTGGAGCAGACGGAGTGGTTTGATGAGGAAGTGGTAACGACTAAGCATGGCGATTTTTTTGTGAAACGCTCAATTAACTATAACAAGCGGAGCCAAAGTATTACTGGCGATGATTTGTTTTAATTCTTTTATTAATTTTAAATTATATTTTTTATGCAATGGTTAAATGAATATTCACGGTCTTTCTTAGCGAAAGGCTATCTTAATAAAGGGACAGACGCCGAACAGCGGATTAGAGATATCGCTAATAGTGCGGAAAAGATTTTAAATAAGCCCGGTTTTGCCGATAAATTTTATGACTATATGTCCCGCGGCTATTATTCTCTAGCTTCGCCTATCTGGTCAAACTTCGGCTTATCTAAAGGTTTTCCCATTAGCTGTTTTTCTTCTTACCTCGGAGACGATATGGGCCAGATTCTCTTTACCCAAGCAGAAGTGGGGATGATGAGTAAGTATGGCGGCGGTACGGCCGGTTATTTTGGCGACTTGCGGGGTAGGGGGGCGGTGATTAAAGATAATGGCACTTCCTCGGGGGCAGTGCATTTTATGCAGCTCTTTGAAACCCTGGTTAACGTTGTCAGCCAAGGCTCAGTTCGCCGTGGCCACTTCGCCCCTTACTTACCGGTGGAGCACCCAGACATTGAAGAATTTTTAAATCTAGGCACAGAAGGCAACGCCATTCAAGAAATGACCTACGGCGTCACTGTCAGTGACCAGTGGCTCACCGAGATGGAAGCGGGCGATAGCCAGAAGCGGGCCATCTGGGCGAAGATTTTACAGAGACGCAGCCAGATGGGCTATCCTTATATCTTTTTTACCGATACGGTTAATAATAATACGGTTGATGTTTATAAAGATAAGAAGTTGAAGATTAATGCCAGTAATCTTTGTTCAGAAATACTCTTGCCTTCTAATGAGCGGTGGTCTTTTGTGTGCGATCTTTCTTCTTTAAATCTCCTTTACTATGATGATTGGAAAAATACTGACGCCGTGGAAACTCTAGTCTATTTCTTAGATGCGGTCATGAGTGATTTTATCAGCCGTTTGGAGGAAATGCGCGATAGTGGTGATGCCAGAAAACAGCAATCCTTTGCTTTTATGAAGAGAGCTTATGACTTTGCTACTCAGAATCGGGCCTTGGGTCTGGGCGTTTTAGGATGGCACTCTCTTTTACAGAGCAAAATGATGCCTTTAGATAGTCGGGAAAGCGCCCGTTTGAATGTGGCAATTTTTAAAGATATTCAAGATCAGGCCTACGCCGCTTCTAAGAAGATGGCCGCTGAATACGGCGAACCGGAGATCTTAAAGGGCTATGGTCGCCGCAACACTACTTTAATGGCGATTGCCCCCACCACCTCTTCTGCCTTTATCTTAGGCCAGGTTTCCCAGAGCATCGAACCGATTTGGTCTAATTGTTACGTGAAGGATATTGATAAGATGAAAGTGACGATTAAAAATAAGCAATTGGAGAAATTATTAGAAGAAAAGGGACAGAATTCTAAGGAAGTGTGGGCAAGTATCCGTGATAACGACGGTTCAGTCCAGCAGCTATCTTTCTTAAGTCAGGAAGAGAAGGAAATCTTTAAGACTTTCCAAGAAATTAGTCAGAAGGTTATCATTGAGCACGCCGCCGCCCGCCAAGCCTATATTGATCAGGGTCAGTCCCTTAACCTCGCTATTAACCCGGCCGTCCCCGCTAAGGAAATTAATGCTTTATATATGTACGCCTGGAAACTGGGCATCAAAACTCTTTATTACCAGCACAGCATTAATGCCGCTCAACAGTTTGGGCGCTTGAAAGATTTGCAAAATTGCCAGTCTTGCCAGTCTTAAAATAAATCCGAAGATATGAAAAACCCGCGCTTTTTTAGAAGTCGCGGGTTTTTTGTTGGGTCTGTTGTTGTTATTTTTTTACCCTTATCATGCCGACCATCAGGCCGATGAGGCCGGCGGCGAGGTTGGGGTAGGAGATACCGGGCCAAATTCTAACGGCCAGGACGATAAAAGTAAAGCATAGTATTACTAATCCTGTCACAAAGAAGCCTTTTAAAGCCGCTTTTGATTTTAGTATCAGTAAACGGATTGTATATCCGATAGCTATACTGATAATCAGCATCCCGGCAATTATCCATAACTGCCAGAGTTCAAAATTTTCTACTAACATATGTCGTGTTTTTTAGGGTGGTTATAAAATGAACTGGCTTGATTCTAACATTTTATTGTAAAAAAGTCAATATTTATTAAATACAGAAAGCATATTATACTGAAATCAGCGCTTTTGGCGTAATTTTTGTCATTTGCGTTTAATCATCTATTTATGAATATCTTGAACAAAATTTTGGGGGATCCTAATGATAAAATCATTAAAGAAATTAGAAAAGTAGTTGATAAAATTAATGCTTTAGAATCTGATTTTCAGGCTTTAGAGCTGAAGCAACTGCAAGAAAAAACGGCTGACTTTAAAGAAAAATTAAAAAATGGCGCTAGTTTGGATGAAATTTTGCCAGAAGCTTTTGCTAACATGCGGGAAGCCTCGCGGCGGATTTTAGGCCAGCGCCATTATGACGTTCAGCTTATCGGCGGCATTGTCTTACACCGTGGCCAGATTGCGGAAATGAAAACTGGTGAAGGTAAGACTTTAGTAGCCACCCTGCCTTTATACCTAAATGCCCTAGAAGGTAAGGGGGTACATCTAATTACCGTTAATGATTATTTGGCTCGCGTCGGTGCCGGTTGGATGGCGCCGTTGTATTTTGCTCTTGGTCTCAGTACTAGCGTTATTGTCCATGACGCTGCTTTTCAGTATGACCCGGAATATAACGACGAAGGGCAGTATGACGAACGCTTGCGCCACTTTCGTCCGATTTCCCGCCGTGCCGCCTATTATTGCGATATTACCTACGGCACTAATAATGAATTTGGTTTTGATTATCTTCGTGACAACATGGCCTACAGTCTGGATCAGACCGTCCAGCGCTCTTTGCACTATGCCATTGTTGATGAAATCGACTCCATTTTAATTGATGAAGCCCGCACCCCTTTAATTATCAGCGCTCCGGCGGAAGAATCAGGTGATAAGTATCTGAAATTTTCTCAATTGGTACAGAGATTAACCGAAAATGAAGATTATAATGTTGATGAAAAATTAAAAGCGGCCACTTTAACTGAAGCTGGTATCAATAAGATTGAAGAGTGGTTGGGCATCGGCAATATTTATGTTGCTGGCGGGGTTAAAGATGTCCATCACCTCGAGCAAGCTTTGAAGGCAATGGTTTTGTTCCATCGTGATCGTGACTATGTCGTTAAAGATGGAGAAATTATCATCGTTGATGAATTTACCGGCCGCATGATGCCGGGACGGCGTTATAGTGAAGGTTTACATCAAGCGATTGAGGCGAAGGAAGGGGTTAAGGTCCAGAAAGAATCACAGACAATGGCCACCATTACCTTCCAGAATTTATTCCGTATGTACGGGAAACTCGCTGGCATGACCGGTACGGCTTTAACCGAGGCGGAGGAATTTTTTAAGATTTATAAACTGGAAACAGTGGTTATCCCGACAAATAAGCCCAATATCCGCAAAGATCTAAATGATTTAATTTATCGCACGGAAGAAGATAAATTTACGGCCGTGATTAAAGAGATTAAACGGCGCCACGAGTTGGGCCAGCCTATTCTCATTGGTACAATTTCCATTGAAAAGAATGAAATTTTGGCAGGGATGATGGAGCGGGAAGGCCTGCGTCCCCAAATGTTGAACGCTAAAAATCACCAGAAAGAAGCGGAAATCATTTCTCAGGCGGGACGTCCGGGAGCTATCACGCTGGCTACAAATATGGCTGGACGCGGCGTTGATATTATCTTAGGCGGCAATCCTGATGCTGATGATGTCGCCGCTATTACTGTTGCCAAAGAAGAGCAAGAACGAGTCCGGGCTTTAGGCGGCTTGCATGTTATTGGCACCGAGCGCCATGAATCCCGCCGCATTGATAATCAGTTGCGCGGTCGCGCTGGCCGCCAGGGCGATCCCGGCTCTTCCCAATTCTATGTTTCTACTGACGATGATTTAATGCGCATCTTTGGCGGCGATAGAATGAAGGCGATGATGAAGACTTTAAAATTACCGCCGGACGTACCGATTGAAAATGGAATGATTTCCAGGTCTTTAGAATCTGCTCAGAAGAAAGTGGAGGGCAATAATTTTGATATTAGAAAACATTTAGTTGAATATGATGATGTAATTAATAAGCACCGCGAGGCTATCTATCGCCGTCGCCGGGAGATTTTGGAAGCCGCTGAGATTGATGCTGAAAATAGCAGTGTTGCTCCTTTGGAGAAATTTAGTACCATGGTTAAAGTTCAGGTTGATGAAGAAATTGCTAAAATTGTCAGCTTCCATACCGCCGGTGATAAAGCGGAGGAATGGAACTTGGCAGAAATTGCGGAAACGATGCGGTCAATGTTCAACGCTGGCCCGGAATTAATAGAAAAATTAAAAACTATCGCTGGCGCAGGTAATGAGGATGGGCGTCAGGCCGTGCTTGACTATTTAAAGCAAAGCGCCGCCGAGGCCTACAGCGCTTTAGTGGAAAAGTTTGCTCAAGCCAATATTGATTTTGCTGATGTCGCTAAAGGAATGCTTTTGCGCTCCATTGATCAGATGTGGGTTGAACACTTAGAGACCATGGATTATATGCGCCGGGGCATCGGTTTGCGCGGCTATGGTCAGCGCGACCCCTTGGTGGAATATAAGCGGGAAGCTTTCCGGATGTATCATGAATTACTCGATCTTATCCGTCAGCAGTTAGTCTATTCCGTGTATCGGACCGCCGATGCTTTACAGATGGCCCCAGCCGCTCTTTTAAAGCTAGGAGAAAACGAGCAGCCTAAGAATTTACGTTTGGAGGGTGCGCCTAAAGAGATGGAGAAGTTAAGTGCCAAGCGTGATAACTTTGATTTAGTCAGAGAGAAAGCTAAGGATGAATCCGGCCGCACGATTGGTCGTAATGATCCTTGTCCTTGTGGAAGCGGGAAGAAGTATAAGAAATGTTGCGGCGCCTAAATGATATATAAGAACTTACCCTCTGATTTTAATCCGAAGTTTGAAGTGGTTAGCTGTTATTTAGAAAATGATGGTGATATTTTACTCTTGCGCCGGCAAGACCATAAGCCGGAAGGGAACTCCTGGGGTTTGCCTGCCGGCAAGATTGATGATGGCGAAGATAAAATGTCGGCGATGGTGAGGGAAGTTTTTGAAGAAACAGGCTTAGAGATTGATTTACGGGACTTGGAGTACGTCGATAAGATTTATGTCCAATATCCTGACTATCATTTTATTTATCATTCTTTCCATTTAGCCTTAAAGTCAAAACCGCTAATTAAGATTAGTCCCAATGAACATAAAGAATATATTTGGTTATCGCCGCAAGCGGCTTTAGAACTAGAATTAATTAGAGATTTAGATGCTTGTATTAAAGATTTCTACGGCGTCTAATGATTACCTGCCGTTTTTTATGAATTGGCAAAAGCTTTCCGAAGATCAAATTAAGGGCGGTTGGCGCAAGATTCTTGCCCGTACTTTTAGGATGCCAGACGGCAAAGAAGCCGTTTTTGAAATTGAGCAAGAACCGGAAATAGCGTGTGTAGTCGCTTTTACTCCCGACGAGCGGATTGTAATTGCTAAACAATTCCGTCCCGGTCCAGAGAAAGTCCTTTGGGAATTGCCTGGTGGCATTATTGATCCGGGGGAGACGCCGGTAGCCGCGGCGGCTAGAGAACTTTTGGAAGAGACCGGCTACCAGGGGGAGATAGAATATATCGGTACTGCTTATGATTGTGCTTATTCCACTGGTCGTCGCCAGTGTTTTATCGTTAGAAACGCTAAAATTGTGCAAGCGCAGACGCCAGAAGAAAATGAATTTATTACCGTTGAGACCTTAGATTTACCCGCTTTCCGCCATCTCCTGCGGAGCGGGGAATTGACTGATCCGGGCGTTGGCTATCTCGCTTTAGATTATTTGAATCTATTATAGAATTTATGTCTGAGAAGCAATTAAATTTTCTTAATATCTTTGAAACTTCTAAAAAAGAAGAACCGTCGTTACCCGAAGAGGAGTCATCAACGACTGCAGATGTTAATGACTATGAAGACCCTATCGCCTTTGATTTAGAGGAAAAAAGATTGCGGGAAGGGGCGGAATTAATTTCTCGAAAAGAAAGAGAGGAGAAAGAGATAGAGTTAAAAAGACGCCAGCGACAGGAATTATTAAATTCTCATTTCCCCCGGCATCCATTTGATTTTCAGCCCGTCTTACCGGAAATACAGCGGTATGCCGAGAGGGTGCGCTCCTACCGTGCCCTCTATGAGAGCTCGTCTCCAGAAAGAAAATCGGAGCTTTATCCGCGTTTGGTTTGGCCCGATACTTATGAGGAGCCGGAGTACCGCGAAAGTGCCTGTCTTTATATTAATTATTTAGAAGCGGTAAAGAGAGAAAATGAGCAACAACAATCCGAGTCTAGATTTGAAGCTCCAGTTTCAAAAAAGAAAAAAAAGAAGGCAAATACTCTTAAGAAAAAGGACAAAGTCGTTGCTAGAAAGCCATTGGTCGAAGTTGATACCCAGGGAGATGAAGATGCCTCCAATCCTTACGGTGATATCTATCCCTATAGCCGAAATTGGCGTCCTTAATATTTAAAATTATTTTATAAAAATTGCACGATAAGTTTATGTCTACTGAAAATAATAAGAATGTTTCTGAGAGTCTCAGTTTTCCTGAGGCTGAAGAAAAGGTTTTAGCTTTCTGGCAGGAAGGCGGGATTTTCGATAAATCACTTACTAAAAATTCCCCTAAAGGAGAATATGTCTTTTATGACGGGCCTCCTTTTGCTACCGGTACTCCCCATTATGGCCATTTAGTTGCCAGCGTAATGAAAGATGTGGTTCCGCGCTATCAAACGATGCGCGGCTACCGGGTGGCGCGAAAATGGGGTTGGGATTGTCACGGCTTACCGATTGAAAATATCGTGGAAAAAGAATTGGGCACAAAGAGTAAGAAAGATATTGAAGATCTCGGTATCGGCAAATTTAACGACCTTTGCCGCTCTAAAGTGTTAACTTATGCCGCTGAATGGGAAAAGGTTATTGGCCGTCTTGGTCGCTGGGTTGATTTTGCTAACGCCTATAAGACCATGGATTTGGATTACATGGAAAGCATCTGGTGGACATTCAAACAGTTATGGGACCGAGACTTAATCTACAAAGATTATCGCTCCATGCATATTTGCCCGCGCTGTGAAACCACTCTTTCTCAATCAGAAGTGACTGAAGGTTATAAAGATATTAAAGATTTATCGGCCATCGCCAAGTTTGAATTAGTTGATGAACCCGGAACTTTCGTGCTCGCCTGGACCACCACTCCTTGGACTTTAATTGGTAATGTTGCTTTGGCGGTGGGGAGCGAGATTGAGTATATATCTGTAAATATTCCAGATGGATTTGATTCAAAAAAATATGACATGGAATTAGATGTCGAACCAGGTAATTATATTTTTTCCGTAGAAGCTGCAAAGCGAGATTTTAGTAATCAGAGCAAGCTACATAAATTATTATTTTTAGCCTTATCTGTTGGTTTTAATCATAGTGTATTCAAAGGCTCGGACTTAATTGGTAAATCCTATAAGCCTCTTTTTGATTATTACTCCGCTGATGCCGGTTTAGAAAATCATAACAATGGCTGGAAAATCTATGCCGCTGATTTTGTCACGACTACTGATGGCACCGGGGTTGTGCACATCGCTCCTGCTTTTGGTGAGGACGATATGAATTTAGGGAGACAGGAACACTTGCCCTTTATCCAGCATGTTGGTTTGGATGGAATTTTTAAACCGGAGGTTAAGGATTTTTTGGGTTTGCACGTTAAGCCTTTAGAAGACCACATGGCCACTGATGTTGAGATTATTAAATATTTAGCCGCTCATAGTTTGCTTTTCCATAAAGAAAAATATGAACACAGCTATCCTCATTGTTGGCGCTGTGACACCCCCTTGATTAATTATGCCACCTCTTCTTGGTTCGTGGGGGTTACCAAAATTAAAGAGCGCCTTTTGGAAACAGCCAAAGAAATTAATTGGTCGCCAGATTATATCAAAAATGGCCGTTTTGGCAATTGGTTGGAAGGGGCACGTGACTGGTCGATTTCCCGCCAGCGTTTTTGGGCGAGTGCAATTCCGATTTGGGAGTGTCCTTCTGGTCATCGTCTTGTTGTTTCTTCGGTGAAAGAGTTGGAAGAGAAAACAGGACAGAGAATTGATGATATTCATAAAGATAAAATTGATAATTTGAAATTTGCTTGTGCGGAGTGCGGTGCAGAAATGAAGCGTATCCCCGACGTGATTGATTGTTGGTTTGAATCGGGCTCTATGCCTTATGCGCAACTACACTATCCTTTTGAGAATAAAGACAAGCTGGAGGCTAATTTTCCCGCTCAGTTTATTGCTGAGGGCGCCGATCAGACACGCGCTTGGTTTTATTATTTACACGTCATCTCTGGCGGCATGCGCGACAGCCACGCCTTCCAAAACGTTATCGTTAACGGTATTGTTTTAGCGGAAGACGGGAAGAAGATGTCAAAGAAATTGAAAAATTATCCCGACCCCTCGTTGGTGATGGAAAAATACGGAGCGGACGCTTTGCGTGCCTATCTTCTGTCTTCACCAGTAATGCAGGCGGAAAATCTTAATTTTTCCGAAAGCGGTGTTCAGGAAGCTTTGCGTAAAAATGTCATGACGCTGTGGAATGTCTATCGCTTTTATGCGACCTACGCTCCTGATTATGATAACCGTGAGGTTGCGACTGACAATATTTTGGATGCTTGGATCCTAGCGAAGCTCAAAACTTTATTAGCCGAAGTTACTCAGGCGATGGAAAAATATAATTTACCCAAGGCGGTGCGCCCCATTACCGAATTTATTGACGAACTATCAACTTGGTATTTACGTCGCAGCCGTGAACGCTTTAAGAGCGAGGATGAAAATGATAAGCAGGCAGCTTTAGCAATGACACGTTTTGTTTTATTGGAATTAGCTAAAGTGATGGCTCCTTTCTTGCCCTTTGTCGCGGAAAGGCTGTGGCAAGAAGTTTCTGGTCGCAGCTTTAAACAACGTAATGAGTCCGTGCATTTAGAGAATTGGTCAGAATTGGGCGACTTGAGTACCGAGGAAAAGGAAATTTTGGTGAAAATGAATTTAACTAGGCAGGCGGTAGAAATGGGCTTGTCTGCTCGTGATAGTGCTGGTATTAAGATTAGACAAATGTTGAGAGCCGCTAGTTTCCAGGGCGGCGGTGATTTATCAGAGACATATCAAGAACTTTTAGCGGAAGAGCTTAATGTCCAGACGATTGCTTGGTCAGGCGGCGAGGGAAATTTAAGTTTAGACTTAGATACTATTATTACTCCCGAGCTCCAGTTAGAGGGTAATAAGCGCGAACTTATCCGCACCATTAACGCTTTAAGAAAAGAGGCCGGTTTGACTATCGCCGATAAGATTGAAATCTGGGTTGATGGCCCAGAATTAGCCTTAACTTTGCTTGTTGCGGCTGGTGAAGAGATTAAAAAAGCGACTTTAGCCCTAGATATTAAAAGCGGTAAAGTCGACAAAGCTTTGGTTGCCAAGAATTTAAAACTAGAGTCTGGTAATTTGGAAATTCAAATTGTCCAAATTTAATTTTTAGACAAAAACCCGTTTTTTTGCTATAATTAATAGGCTAATCTATTAAATTAGCCGGTAAGGGAAGTTATTTTCCCGTCCCCGGCCTTTAAATTATGACTACTTGGATTATTCTCGGCCTTATTGTGCTTTTAGCCTTAGTGCTAATAGCGATGTATAACGGTTTAGTGAAGGTGAAAAATCGCGTTGATGAAGCTTGGAGCGACATCGATGTACAGTTAAAAAGACGCCATGACTTAATTCCCAACCTGGTAGAAACAGTTAAAGGCTATGCCGCTCATGAGCAGGCGACTTTAGAAAATGTTATTAAAGCGCGCAATGAAGCAATGAATGCCCAAGAAAGCCGTGATCCTAACGCCGTATTAAAGGCGGAGAACGCTTTGTCTTCCACTTTAAAGTCTATCTTCGCTTTAGCGGAAAGTTATCCCGATTTGAAAGCTAATCAGAATTTTTTGGAATTACAGAGAGAATTAATAGACACTGAGGATAAAATTATGGCTTCCCGTCGCTTCTACAATACCAACGTCCGTGATTTCAATACCAAGTTGCAAGTTTTTCCGACTAATATTTTCGGGAGAATGCTTGGTTTTAAAAATTATTCTTTTTTTGAGGCGGCTGAGTCGGAAAAGGAAGCGGTGGCTGTTAAGTTTTAAAATTACTTAATTATTAAAATATATGTGGATTTTTATTATTGTTGCGTTTATTATCGTTATTTTGGCTTGTTTGAAGCAAGTCAATCAATATGAGCGCGGCGTTGTTTTTACCATGGGCCGTTATTCCTATGTGATGGAACCTGGTTGGCGTCTTTTAATTCCAATTTTTCAATCTTTTCGCAAGGTTGATATCCGTGTTAAAGCCGTCGATGTTCCTGATCAGAAAGCGATTACTCGTGATAATGTGCCAGTTACTGTCAATGCCGTTATTTATTATAAAGTTTCGGCAGCGGAGAAGGCGATTATCGAGGTGGAAAATTTCCAGTACGCGATTTCTCAATATGCCCAGACGACGATGCGCAATATCGTCGGCTCAGTTACTTTGGATGAGTTGTTAAGCAAGCGTGATGAAATTGCTGATCGCATTAAAGAAATTGTAGATAAGGAAACTGATGAATGGGGAATTAAAGTCAATAATGTGGAGTTAAAAGATGTGTCTTTGCCGGAATCGATGGAACGGACTATCGCCAAGCAGGCTGAGGCCGAGCGCGAGAAGCGGGCAGTAATTATTAATTCCGAAGGAGAATTGGCTGCTTCCGCTAACATTGCCCAGGCCGCCCGCACTTTATCTGAAACTCCCGGCGCTCTTCATTTGCGTACTCTGCAATCTATTAATGATCTTTCTTCTGACCAGTCAAATACGGTTGTATTTATGACGCCGGTTGAAGTGCTTAGAGCCTTTGAAGGCTTTGCTAAAAAGATGGATAATGAGAGCAAATAACCATTATTTATGTCCAATCTGTATAATTACAGTGCCGTCAATAAAAGAAAAACCTGGTTTTTAATGACCGGGTTTTTCATCTTTATTATGCTTGTCGGCTATGTCTTTGCTCAGGTGATGGATGAGCCCGGTATTGTCTATTTAGCGGTGATTATCAGCGTAGTAATGAGCTTTATCAGCTATTGGTATAGCGACAAAATTGTTCTATCAATGTCTGGCGCTAAAGAAGTGGATAAAAATAGCGGTCGCGAGCTTTATCGTCTGGTAGAGAATCTTTGTATTGCGGCTGGCTTGCCTGTGCCTAAAATTTACATCATTGAAGATAGTGCTCCCAACGCTTTTGCTACCGGTCGTGATCCTGAACATGCCGCTATTGCCGTCACTTCCGGTATCTTGGGAAAATTAGAGAAGGTGGAATTAGAGGGCGTGATTGCCCATGAGCTTTCCCATATTGGTAATCGCGACATCCTTATTTCCACTATTGCTACCGTCTTAGTGGGCGTCGTGGTTTTATTGGCTGACTGGTTTCGTCATTGGTCGTTTTTAGGCGGGCGGAAAAATAACAGCGATAGCAATAGCAATAATCAATTGGGAACAATTATGGTGGTCTTAGCTTTAGTCTTTGCTATTTTAGCCCCAATTTTTGCTCAACTCCTGCAACTGGCGGTTTCGCGTAAAAGAGAATTTGCCGCTGATGCCGACGCCGCTCTTTTAACCCGCTATCCGGAAGGATTGGCTCGGGCCCTGGAAAAACTTAGCGCTGACCGCGAACCTTTAGAAGCGGCCAATCGGGCTACTGCCCATATGTATATAGTTTCTCCTTTTAAAGGTAAAGAGGGGAATGGCCAAGTTTCTTGGTTTACGAAAATGTTTATGACTCATCCCCCGATCAATGAAAGAATTGCTAAACTGCGAGGCTCTTTATAGTATTGATGGGGTTATTGTGAATATAATTAAAATATAATCTATGAATACTCAAGAAATTTACGGACTGGCAATTAGCCAGGGTATAAAGGCGGATTTGCGCGGAGAAACTTTTGTGCAGAGACATTTAGATAAATTACGGAAGAAGTATGAGGATTTAAGTGAGAAAGAAAAATTAGCTTTTGATCAAGAATCTTTAACTAACCCCTATTCCGATTCCCGCGTTCTTTTTGCCGGTGAGCCTAAGGCGGTAAAGAAGATTTTGGCGGGTATTGATATTGAAGGTCCGGAATTGCTGTATGCCCAACAGCGCGGTGATATTGATTTAGTAATTGCCCATCATCCTTGGGGCAAAGCTCTGGCCGGGTTATCTGATGTTATGCATCTTCAGGCTCAAGTATTGGCTGACCACGGCGTGCCCATTAACATAGCGGAATCTGTTATTCAGCCGCGGATTTCTGAGGTGACACGCGGTTTAAGTCCAATTAATCACGAAAGAGCTGTTGATTTTGCCCGTTTACTCGCTTTAGATTTTATTTGCTTACATACACCGGCCGATAATTTGTCAGCGCAATTTGTGATTAAAGCGATTGAAGGCGAGGGCGATAAGTTGGAAACAGTCGGTGAGTTGGTTGATTTTTTGAAAACAATTCCTGAATACGCGGCAGCAGAAAAGTTGAAAGCCGGCCCGAAAATTTTTGCCGGCGCTCCGGAGCGTAGTTTGGGCAAAGTTGTGGTGACTGAATTTACGGGTGGCACCAGCGGTTCTAAAGATATTTATGAAAAGATGTCGCAGTATGGTATTGGTACGGTCATCGGTATGCATATGAATGAAGAGCATCGTAAGGAAGCGGAGAAGTATCACATCAATGTTATTATCGCCGGCCATATGTCTTCTGATTCTTTGGGGATGAATTTGCTCCTGGATGAAATTGAAAAACAAGGAATTGAAATTATTCCGATTTCTGGCTTGATTCGGGTAAAGCGCTTTTAAAGCTAAACTCCGCCTGAGGGCGGAGTTTTTAGAACTTAATAATCATTATCGCTTATTTCTGTCAAGATTTAATTAAATTGGCAGATATATTATACTAAGAGCATATGCTTGCCTACCTTCACGGCCGAATTTTGGCTAAAAGCAACAATTATCTAATATTAGAAGTAAATAACGTCGGCTACCAAATTTTTGTGGGTGAGGCTTTTTTATCGTCTTTAAAGGTGGGAGAAGAGCAAGAATTTTACCTTTCTCATCAGGTGCGCGAAGATGCTTCTGATTTGTATGGTTTCCGAAATTTACCAGAATTAGAGCTGTTTCAGCTATTACTCTCCGTTTCTGGAGTTGGCCCGAAATCGGCTTTAGGGGTTTTATCAATTGCTTCCGCTGACGATATTAGGGAGGCTGTAATTCGCGGCGATGCCGCTTTACTCACTAAGGTGGCGGGGATTGGCAAGAAGACGGCGGAAAGAGTAGTTTTAGAATTAAAAAATAAGATTGCCAAAAATATTAACGGCGCTATTTTAGGGGCGACTTTGCCAGTCGGTCTCAGCGACGAGCTTGATGCCCTAATGTCGCTCGGCTATTCTTTGCCTGACGCCCGAGCCGCTTTGAATGATTTGGATTCTAGTCTTAATGATAGTGGTGAGCGCGTCAAAGCAGCTTTAAAGAAATTAGCGCGAAAGTCATAGTTGATTAACTAGCTTAATTGAATTGAATTATATGGGTAAAAATGAAAAGAAAACAATTACTAAACAGGCGGTTGATTTTCCCGCTTGGTATCAGGACGTAGTCAGGGAAGCGGAATTGGCGGAAACCTCTGAAGTAAGAGGTTGCGGTATCGTCCGGCCTTACGGTTTGAAAATTTGGGAGCTAATCAAAGCCGAACTTAGCCGCCAATTAGAAGCTGATGGCGTCGAGAATGTTTATTTTCCAATTTTTGTACCCTTAGAAAATTTAGAGGCGGAAAAAGATCATGTAGAAGGATTTTCTCCGGAATTGGCCGTAGTTACCCATGCGGGCGGTGAAGAATTAGTCAATAAGTTAGCTATTCGCCCAACCAGTGAGGCGGCGATGTATCGCACTTATGCTAAGTGGATTCAGAGTTATAAAGATTTACCTTTACGCTTAAACCAATGGGCTAATGTTGTCCGTTGGGAAAAGCGTCCGCGCGCCTTTCTTCGTTGGAGTGAATTTTTATGGCAAGAGGGCCATACGGTTTTTGCCTCAGAAGAAGAGGCAAGAGCCGAGGTGAAGAAGATGCTTGATATCTACCGTTCTCTTTATGATTTCCTGGCCATCCCTACTTTTACCGGTCGCAAGTCAGAAAGTGAAAAATTTGCTGGTGCGGTTATGACTTTAACGGCGGAAGTAATGGCTAAAGATGGTAAAGCAATTCAGGGGGCCACCAGTCATTATTTAGGCACTAATTTTGCTAAAGTTTTTGATGTCAAATATCTTGGCGCTGATGGCGAAACTCATTTAGGCCATCAAAACAGCTGGGGCTTGTCTTGGCGTTCAGTTGGAGCTGTTGTCATGGTCCACGGCGATGACAACGGTTTGCGTTTGCCTCCTAATATTGCCCCCTTGCAAGTAGTGATTGTGCCTATCTATAAAGATGATTCTTCCCGAGATAAAGTTTTAAGCTACTGCGAAAAAATTAATGATTCTTTAAAAGCTAAATATCGTTTAAAAACTGATTTGCGTGATTCTCAGACTCCTGGATTTAAGTTTAACTATTGGGAAGTGCGCGGCGTGCCTGTTCGTTTGGAAATTGGTTCCAAGGAAGCGGATGCTAATAAAGTCACTATTTTCCGCCGGGATAATGACACCAAAGAAGAAATTGATTTAAGTGAATTGCCAAATCGTCTGGAGAAATTAATGCAGGAAATTCATGTTAATCTCTATAATCAAGCTTTAGCTTTTTCCGAAAAAAATATTCACCGAATTGAAAGCTGGGAAGAAATTGATGAAAAAACCGGCTGGTTTGAAGCCAGTTGGAGCGAAGATGTCGATACCGAAAAACAACTGAAAGAAAAATACGGTTTAGTTTCCCGAGTGTTATTAAGTGACAAGGAAGGGGAGGCGCCTAAGAATAAAAAATGTTTTATCAGCGGTAAGCCGGCGAAGCATGATTGGCTTTTTGCTAAATGTTATTAATCTACCCCCATATGTTCAATAAACTTATCGGAAAATTCAGCCATGACCTCGGCATTGACCTGGGCACCAAAAATACCTTGATCGTAATGAGCGAGAAAGGTTTGGTTATTAACGAACCTTCAGTGGTGGCTATTAATAAGCGCACTAATGAAATATTGGAAGTGGGGGCGGCCGCCAAAAAAATGGTAGGTAAAACCCCGGCTCATATTGAAGCCATTAAACCTTTGGTTGATGGAGTAATTTCTGATTTTGAGGTTACAGAAAAAATGTTGAAATATTTTATTAATAAAGTTCATCAAGAGCATTTTGCCCTCATCCCTCGCCCTCGGGTTGTTATTGGCATCCCTTTAGATTTAACGGAGGTGGAAAAAAAGGCAGTTGAAGACGCCGCTCGTTCCGCCGGCGCGCGTAAAGTTTATCTTGTAGAAGAAGCGATGGCTTCGGCGGTGGGCGCTCATTTGCCCGTGACCGAAGCGACCGCGACGATGATTGTTGATATTGGCGGCGGTAGCACGGAAATTGCCGTTATTTCTTTGGGCGGCGTTGTTACTTGGAAATCCTTGCGTTTAGCCGGTAATGAATTTGACAGTAATATCATTGAGTATATCCGCGAAGAATTTAATATTTTAATTGGTGAGCAGCTGGCGGAAGAAATAAAAATTACCATTGGTTCAGCGATTCAAAATGGCGAGACTCAAGAGATGGAGGTTCGTGGCCGGGATTTAATTAACGGTTTGCCTAAGGCCATCATTGTTAATGATAAACAGATTCGCGAAGCGATTGGCCGGACAGTGGGCAAGATAATTGAGAACATTAAGACTATTTTAGAAACAACTCCACCGGAACTGGTTTCTGATATTTACGAAAGCGGTATTTATTTATCCGGCGGCGGAGCCTTGCTCCGAGGTTTGGATCAGGCCATTTCTTTAGCTGCTAAGATCCCTGTGAAAATTGTTGACGATCCTTTAACTTGTGTCGTTCGGGGCGCCGGTATTTTAATTAGCGACCCGGAACTATTATCCAAAGTTACTTTAAATAATGTTTCTCTGGATAAATAATTTATGCGTCTGCCTTGGAAATCAAGAAAATTTTGGCGTTGGTTGGCAGCAATCGTTTTTATTTTTCTTTTGCATTTTCTAGGAGCTTCTCGCCCCTTGGAGAATTATCTAAGCGTTGCTATTCGTCCTTTGGGACGCTCTCTGCACCGTCTTGGTTCTTGGTTTCAGGGGCAGCCTTCTGATTCCTCAGCCGAAGAATTAGCAGCTGCTCTTAGTCGCACTCAAGAGCAACTGGCTCGGGCGACCGTTGATCAAGCCCAATTACAGCTTTTGTTAGAAGAGAATGCCAAGCTTCATCAGCAGCTTGATTTTTTAAATAATAACCATTACCGTGCCGTCAGCGCTAATATTGTTTCCCGTCAAAATCTTTTTGATGCTGTCGAAAATGCTCAAGACATTATTTTAGATAAGGGGTCTAATGACGGTCTTCATCCCGGTTTAGGTGTAATTAATGAATCAGGCGTAATTATTGGTAAAATTGTTGAAGTGAAAGATAATAGCGCCCGCGCTTGCCTAACCACTAGTGCTGATTGCCAACTAGCGGCCGCTATTATTAACGGTAGCCGTACGATTGGCTTGTCAGAAGGGGAATTAGGCTTAACAATTAAGATGAATTATATTCCCCAGATGGAAAAAATTGCTCCTGAAGATATTGTTATTACTTCCGGCTTAGGCGACAGCATCCCCCGCGGTTTAGTTATCGGCCGAGTTTCTCAGGTAAATAATCAGAGTAATGAAATTTGGCAGGATGTAACCATTGAGCCGGTTGCCTCTTTGCATGATTTAACTGTCGTTTCCGTGGTTTTGCCTTAGTTTATGTCTAAAAAGATTGCCAACATCGTTTTTTTATTAATTACCGCCGGCTTTTTAGCTTTAGTTCAGTTTTCTTTAATTAGCGCTTTACCTTGGCCCTGGAGCAATTTCAATCTGGCGGTTATTTTTTATATTTTTGCTTTTTTAGCTTTAGGCCGTGATCAGGCTTGGCTGTTAGCGGCTACCGCTGGTTGGTTTCTAGATGTTTGGAGTTTTCAACCTTTTGGCGTGTCTTTATTATCTTTAACTCTAAGCGCTTTAATCGTCTATCTAGTTTTGGAGAATTTTTTAACCAACCGTTCTTTATATTCATTTTTGCTTTTAACAGCGATCGGTTTGTTTGCGGAAACAGTCCTTTATAATACCTTCTTGACGATTTTCGATTGGTCGGGCACGGCTGGCAAGTTTTTTCTTTTTAACAGCGCTTTTTGGGAATCTTTGGGCTGGAGTTTATTGCTGGGCTTATTAGTTGTCGGCCTCTTTTTTAATCTCTTGGCTTCAGCAAGCCACCGACTTAAGCCTTTCTTTTTGAAACGTCTTTAATTTATGTTATGATATTAGCAGTTTTACTTTTATGAAATACGATATTGTTACAATTGGCGGGGCTACTAAGGACATTGCTTTCTTAACTACGGAGGGGATCTTAATTGATAACCATCGGGATGTTTTAAGACAGAAGCTTTTAGCTTTTGAATATGGGGCGAAAATAATGATTGACCATTTTCATAACCTTTTTGGAGGAGGGGCTGCTAACGCCGCCGTTAATTTTGCTGCTTCCGGTTTTGAAGTCGCCTGTTTATCTCGTATCGGGGTTGATGACAGCGGTCGAGCCATTATCGACAATCTTAGTAGACGGGGAGTCGCGATTGAGTTACTTTCCCAAGACCGCAGTGCCGCCACCGGCTTGTCTTTTATTTTAGTGGCTAAGGGAGGGGAACGCATTATTTTTACTAGCCGCGGCGCTAATGATAATTTCAAAATTAGTGAAAGTGACCGTAAAATTTTAGCGGGGGCAAAGTGGCTTTATCTTGCTTCTTTGTCTGGTGACTGGTTAAAAAATATTAATTATATTTTTGCCCAAAGTGGGCCGAAGATTGCTTGGAACCCGGGGCTGTCTCAATGCCAAGCGGGTCTAAAAAAATTAGCTCCATTTTTAAAGAATACTGATGTTTTTTGTATTAATAAAGATGAAGCCATAGAACTCGTTTTAAGCGACTCCCGTTATCATGGTCAGAGTCCTGATTTTTTAAATAGTGTTAAGAATCTATTACTAGCTCTAAAGGAAAGGGTTCCAGGAATTGTTCTGATTACCGACGGACAATATGGCGCCGATGTTTATGACGGCAAACGTTTTTATCACCAGGCAGTTTTAAAAGAGAAAAAGCGTGTTGATATCACGGGTGTCGGCGATGTTTTTAATTCTTCTTTCGTCGCCGGTTTAGAAATCACCAAAGGAGATATTAAGAAATCTTTATATTTAGGAGCAAAAAATACGGCTTCAAAAATTGCTTATTTCGGTGCCCAAAATGGCTTGCTGGATTTAAGAAAAATAAAGAAATTTAATTAATAGATATATGATTAAAGGCGTTATTATTAAAGAGTTAAAGAAATTTGAAGACGAGCGCGGTTGGTTGACAGAAATCTATCGACGCGATGAAACTGATTCTAGCCCGGCAATGTCTTACGTTAGCCTTACTTTACCAGGAGTAGTCCGGGGTCCGCACGAACATGTCTATCAGAGTGATTATTTTGTTTTTATCGGTCCCGGCCGTTTTCGTCTCCATCTTTGGGATCGTCGGGCTGACTCTAGTACTAAAGGAGAAAAAATGGAAATAGAAGTAGGGGAGGGTAATCCTTGTTCCGTCTTAGTGCCGCCGGGGGTCGTCCACGGTTATCAGTGTATTTCTGAAGGCCCGGCCCTCTCAATTAACTTGCCCGATAAGCTTTATAAAGGTGTAGCTAAAAGCTATGAGATCGACGAAATTCGCTGGGAAATTGATCCGGCTAGTCCCTATAAAATTAGTTAGTTTTTTCTATGTGTATTTTTTGCCAAATAGTTGCTGGAGAAATCCCTTCTTATCGAGTCTATGAAGATGAGCGCATTTTGGTTTTTTTGGATATTAAGCCGGTGCATAAAGGACATTTACTGGTCATACCTAAGAAACACGTCGCTAATTTAGAAGAAGTTTCTGCCGAAGATTTACAAGCCCTTATCTTGGTTGTTCAAAAAATGGGGAGGCTATTAAAAGAGCGTTTAGCTTATCCGGCTTATAATGTTTCGGAAAATAATGACCCGCTTGCCGGCCAGGAGGTTCCGCATCTTCATTTTCACCTAATTCCGCGTTTGGCCGGTGATGGCCTCGCTCCTTGGCGCAAAGAAGAGTATGCTCCGGGGGAGATGGAAGGGATTTTAAAGAAGTTAAAAGATTAACCCTATGAAATTATTAGTTACCGGCGGGGCCGGCTTTATCGGCTCTAATTTTATCCATTATTGGCTAGCTAAATATCCTGAAGATAGTATTGTTAATCTTGATATTCTCAACTATGCCGGTAATTTGAATAATTTGGTCGACATTTCTCAGAATCCCCGCTATCGTTTTGTCCAGGGCGACATCGCTGACAGTGCTTTAGTGGATAGTCTAATGCTTGGCATTGACGCCATCGTTCACTTTGCCGCTGAGAGTCACGTTGATCGTTCAATCATTAATAGCGCTGATTTTGTCCATACTAATGTTGAAGGTACTCGGGTTTTATTGGACGCGGCGAAGCGTCATGGCGGCATTCGTTTTCATCATATCTCTACGGATGAAGTTTTTGGCGCCTTGCCTTTGGATGGCTCTAAATTTTCTGAGAGTACGCCTTACGATCCCCGTTCTCCCTATAGCGCCTCTAAAGCTTCTTCCGATCATTTGGTGCGCGCTTATTTCCATACCCATAAATTACCAATTACAATTTCCAATTGTTCTAATAATTACGGGCCATACCAATATCCTGAAAAACTAATTCCTCTTTTTATTACCAATTTAATTGACGGCAAGAAGGTGCCGGTGTATGGACAGGGAAGCAACGTCCGCGACTGGATTCATGTCGATGACCATAATCGGGGCGTGGATTTAATTTTGCATCAAGGAAAAATTGGCGAAACTTACTGTTTAGGCGGCAACAGCGAACGCAGCAATTTAGAGATAACTAGGGATATTTTGTCTTTAATGGCTAAAGGCGAGGAGATGATTACTTATGTTGAGGATCGCTTGGGGCACGATTTGCGCTATGCTATTGATTTTTCGAAAGCGAAGTTAGAATTAGGTTGGGAGCCTTTAATTCCTTTTACTGAAGGATTGCAAACAACCGTGGCCTGGTATCGTGATAATGAGTCTTGGTGGCGACCCTTGAAGAAATAATCTTTTGCTATTTAGATAATTTATAAATATATGTCCAGCAAGAAAATTTTTATCTTAGAGGATGATGTTAATATCCTTTATGGTTTAGAAGCTCAATTTAGCGCGGATGAATTTTTAGTAGAGTCCAGCGAAGGCGAAGAAGATTTGGAGGAATTGCTGAGCAATATCCGTAGCTTTAATCCTGATTATTTAATTCTGGATTTAATTCTGCCCAAACTTGATGGCTTCGAAGTAGTGAAGAGAATCAAGGAGGATGAAGAAACAAGCGAATTGCCGATTTTTATTTTTACCGATCTTAGCGATGAAGATAGTAAAAATCGCAGTTTAGAGTTAGGCGCCGATTATTATTTTATCAAAGAAGAGTTTGACACTTACGAGTTTGCTGAAAAAGTGAAAAAAATTATTGGTAATCAGGAAAAAGAGGAGGAAGAAGAGTCGGCGGATACTTACGAGGATTAATTTTGGAATTTTACTTGATTTGACTACCCGGCTTGATTCGGGGTAATATATAGAGCTATTAAGAGGATTTTCTTGTCTCTTAAATTTTTGTTTGATTCTAGCATAATTTATGTTTATAAAGCGTATCGGTATTGATTTGGGCACTACTTACACCTTGGTATATTTGCCGAGGCGGGGCATTGTGATTAACGAGCCTTCGGTGGTAGCTGTTTCTATTGATGATAATAAAATTTTAGCCGTCGGTAACGAAGCTAAGGATATGTTGGGCCGTACTCCTGACACTATTGTGGCGGCTCGACCTCTTAAAGATGGAGTGATTGCCGATTATCGCACGACTGAAGCGATGATTCGTTATTTTATTAACAAAACTTTAGGCGGTATTCGCCTTTTTCGTCCGGAGGTAATGGTAGCTGTGCCGGCAGGCATTTCTTCCACCGAAAGACGCTCCGTTATTGAAGCCACCATTGCCGCTGGCGCTAAGGCTGCTTATATTATTAAAGAACCGGTAGCGGCCGCGATTGGCGCCGATATTCCGATTGGCTCTGCGACTGGCCATATGATTATTGATATCGGCGGTGGCACTGCGGAAATGGCGGTTATTTCTTTAGGCGGCATTGTTGCCTCTACTTCGGTGCGTGTGGGTGGTAATAAATTTGATGCTGCTATTTTAGAACATGTTCGTAAGAAATATAATTTGGCAATCGGCGAGCGCACGGCTGAAGAGATTAAGATTAACATCGGTTCCGCTCTTTACGTTGAAGATAAGCTGTATATGGAAATCCGCGGTCGCGATATAGTGACGGGTTTACCCCGCAGTATTACGGTTTCTAGCGATGATGTCACCGAGGCAATCCAGAATGAATTGGAAGCGATTGTAGCTGCAGCCAAGAAGGTTTTACAAAAAACTCCCCCCGAATTAGCGGCTGATATTATGGATAAAGGCATTATTCTTTCTGGGGGCAGTTCTTTGCTTCGCAATATTGATCAACTCATCGCTCGCACTACCGGCGTTCCCGCCTATGTAGCCGATGATGCTCTCCTTTGTGTTGCCAAAGGGACAGGTATCGCTTTGGATAACCTTGATTCTTATAAGCGCAGCATTTTAGCAACTAAATAGTTTTTATCTATATGGTTATTGGTATTGACGCTTCGCGCGCCAACCGCTCTCTCCGCACGGGTACGGAATGGTACTCCTTCTACATTATTGAACACCTAGCGGCGCTTGATCGGGAAAATCAATATATTCTTTATCTTGATAAGGAGCCAGCGGCCGACTTGGTTGCAGTTTTAGCTCCTTATTCTAATTTTAGTTTTAAAATTTTGCGTTGGCCTTGGCGTTATTTTTGGACCTTAGGTCGCTTTTCTTGGGAAATGCTGTTTCATCGCCCCGATGTTTTGTTTGTGCCCGCTCATTCTTTACCCTTAATCCATCCCCGCCGTACGGTTAATACCATCCATGATATTGCCTTTGCCCGTGAGTGCGGACTCTATCAAAAAAAATGTGTCCGTCTGGAAACTAAGGTCGGCAAAAATATTTTAAATGTAGTCACCCGCCTCCTCACTCGCGGTCGCTATGAATCTAATTCGCTAGATTACTTAGTCTGGTCGACTGCTTACGCCTTGAAACATGCTTGGAAAATTATCGCGGTTTCGGCTTTTACTAAGCAGGAAATAATCTCTATTTATTCTGAGCGTTATGCTGATAAAATTAAAGTCGTTCATAACGGCTATCAGCGCTCTCTTTATTCGCCAGTAGCGGCGACACCGGAACGCCATAAAATTTTAGAAAAATATGGTTTAGAGGAGCCCTTTTTCTTATATGTTGGCCGTTTGGAAAAAAAGAAAAATACCCCTGCTTTAGTGGAATCTTTTTCAGTCTTTAAGGAGGCTCATCCCGGTGATAATTTTAAATTAGTTTTAATCGGCAATGCCGGTTTCGGCTATGATGAGGTTAAATATATTATTGAAGAGTATAATTTAGCCCGTTCAGTTCTAATGCCGGGCTGGGTAGCTGAAGAAGATTTACCCGCAATTTTCAGTGCCGCCACCGCCTTTATTTTTCCGTCCCTTCATGAAGGCTTTGGCATCCCCGTTTTACAGACAATGGCTTGTGGCGTTCCGGCTTTAGTTTCTGATTTACCAGTACTGAAAGAAATCGCCGGCGAAGCTGCTCTTTACTTCAATCCTCGCGACCGCGCCGCCATGGCGGCGGCCCTAATTGCCATTAGCAGTAGTGCTGAATTGCATCAGCGTTTATCGGCTCAAGGCTTAATCCGCGCTCAGCAGTTTAGCTGGGAGCAGTCTGCCCGTGAAACCCTCCAGGTCTTAACTGGGAAATAGGTAATTCTTGCCTTTTTTAATATTTTTCTAGCCTCTTTTAATCTTTGAATAAGTAATTAAATATGTTATGATAAAGGTGTTATGAAACGATTCGTGACATCTTTTTTTGCATTTTTGCTTCTCATGGTTCCAGCTGCTGGTGCCAGTTTTTTGCCGAACGATAGCTATTATCATAATCAATGGTATTTGACGCGCGTACAGGCGCCGGCTGCTTGGGAAAAGGCGAATAGTAGCCCTAATATAAAAATTGCAGTGATTGATGCTGGTGTCCAAATTAATCATCCCGATTTAGAGGGCAATATCTGGGTTAATACTAAAGAGTTGCCCGGTAATAAGATTGATGATGATCGTAACGGTTTTATTGATGATGTAAATGGCTGGGATTTTGTTGAAAATACACCCGATCCCTCCCCTAAATTTGATGAGGGTTGGACTGAGTCCGGGGTCTCTCACGGGACGATGGTGGCGGGCATCATCGCCGCTACCGGTAATAATCGTCAAGGTATTACTGGAGTAACCTGGCGGGCGCAGATTATGCCTTTGCGCGCCTTAAATGACAAGGGAGAGGGGCGCGTTGGCGCGGTTGTCCGGGCGATTGATTATGCGGTTCATAACGACGCTGATATTATCAACTTAAGTTTTGTTGGCTTTAACTATAGCCAAGCTTTGCAAGATGCCATCCAGCGGGCTTACGATGCTGGCGTAATTGTTGTTGCCGCCGCTGGCAATGAACAGGAAGATGGCGAAGGTTATAATACCGATAAGCACCCAATTTATCCAGCTTGTTATGACGGTAAGAATGGCGAGAATATGGTAATTGGTGTGGCCGCTACGGACGCTCTTGATCAAAAAGCCGATTTTTCCAGCTATGGTTTTAAGTGTGTAGATATTGCCGCTCCTGGCGTCAGTTTTTTTAGCACTATCACTTATGGCGGCAATCCTTTAGAAAGAGATAAATATTATGATGGTTTTTGGTCTGGTACCTCCATGGCTACCCCGGTTATTAGCGGTTCGCTGGCTTTAATAGCAGAAGCAAACCCGCAATTAAAGCCCACGGAAGTAGTAAATATTCTTTTGCAGTCAGCTGATAATATCAGCCGACTTAATCCAGTTTATTTAGGGCAACTCGGCTCTGGTCGCGTTAATTTAGATAGAGCTTTAAACACCGCTCAAGAAAAATTATATGCCCGCCTCGGTCGTCTTTTAATTAGTCCTGAATCTGGACTTCCCGTTGCCAGTAGTAGTCCGGAGTTAAACATTACCGATAGGGGTGGCTCTGTTTTGCACCATTGGCCAGTGAGCGAAGCGGCTGGCGGTGTTTTTGCTTCCGGTGATGTTGACGCTAATGGTGAAGATGAGGTAATTAGTGCGGCTGCTCCCGGTCAAGAACCTTTTGTCAGCATTTATGGACCTGATGGGACTTTACGCGGACGCTTTTTAGTTTTTGATCGTCGTTTTAAAGGCGGTTTTAGTCTGGCGGTCGCCGACATTAATGACGACGGTTTTGAAGAAATTGTTGTCGGGGCTGGCGCTGGGGGCGGACCGCATGTCCGAATTTTTGATCATAAAGGACGTTTGCGCGGTCAATTTTTTGCTTTTGAAAATAATTTTCGAGGCGGGGTAAAGGTGGCGGCTGGTAATATTGATGGTCAGGGAGCGGCGGAAATTATTGCCGCACGCGGCCCAGGTGGGACTCCAGAAATTAAAATTTTTGATCGGCGTGGCCTTTTACAGGGACAATTTTTTGCCTTCGAAAATAAATTTCGCGGCGGGCTGAATGTGGCAGTAGCTAATATTGATGGGCGCAATAATCGCAATCAAGACGAAATTATCGTTGCTCCCGGTGCGGGAAGAGAGTCATTGATTAAAGTATTTTCCAATAAGGCGGTGTTGAAATCTTCCTTCTTAGCCTTTGGCCGTAATTGGCAAGGCGGGGTAAATGTAGCGGCAGGCGATATTGATAATGATGGCCGGGCTGACATTGTTACCGGCGCTAGCGCCGGAGCGATGCCGCATGTTCGTATTTTTAGCGGCCGCGGCGAACTTAAAGAATCTTTTTATGCTTTTCCCGACGGTTTTACCGGCGGCGTCAATCTTAGTGTGATTGATTTTATCAATTAAAAATATGTCTAAACAAGTAATTTTTGACAAGAAAAATGTATTAGTAGCGGGTGGCGCCGGTTTTATCGGTTCTCATTTGTGCGACGAGTTGGTTAAAACCTGCAAGGTTATCTGCGTTGACAATTTTTCTACCAGCAGCGAAGGTAATATTGATCATCTCTTATCCAACCCAGATTTTGTTTTTATCAATCATGATATTAGTAAGCCAATTAATTGGCTGGCTTTGCCGGAGCTGAAGAAATTTAAGCTTGAATTTCAAGGTTTGCAGGAAATCTATAACCTGGCTTGTCCGATGTCGCCCAAAAATTTCTTAGATAATCGTCTAGCAACTTTAGCGGCTAATTCCCTGGGGGTGTTAAACATGCTCGACTTAGCCCTAGCCTTTAAATCCAAAATCCTTCATTTTTCTTCTTCGGTTGTTTATGGTCCTCGCCAGACTGAGGCCTCTGATCATAAAGTTGGTGAAGGCGAGCTAGGCTTAATTGACCATCTGTCTTCGCGCAGTTCCTATGATGAGGGCAAGCGTTTCGCTGAAACTTTAGTGGCTAATTACCGCGATATTTTCCAGTTGGATGCTAAGATTTTGCGTCTTTTCCGGGTCTATGGTCCGCGCATGGAGTTGGATGATGAACAGATGATTCCCGACTTTATTAATAATGCTTTGGATGGTAAAGATTTGGTAATTTTTGGCAATGAACGTTTTTCTTCTTCTTTTTGTTATATTGACGACGCTATTGATGGCGCCTTAAAACTCATGCATTCTAAACATCCGGGCCCGATTAATATTGGTTCCGATGTTGATGTTAATTTAACGGATTTAGCAATGATGATTATTCAAGAAACCTCCTCTGATTCCAACATTGCCTACACTGACAGCCGTATTTTCGTCAGTGAATTAGCTTTGCCTGATATTAAGCTGGCTAAAGAAGAATTAGGGTGGATGCCGGTAGTAACCCTGGAAAATGGATTGAAGAAGACGATATTCGCCCTTCAGGCTCAGAAGCGCTTGCGCGGATTTCAGGTGTAATTATTTTATTTTTTAAAACCCCCGCTTAGGCGGGGGTTTTTTTTATTTTTCTTTTACTATTTTTTTGAAAGCTTCCGCTAAAGCGGTGCTATCTCCCGGGGGTACTAGGGTCAAATCTAGGAAAGGGGAGAGTTCGGGAATACCGCCGATATCAGATGCAAG
>Ga0172367_10001147_pt1 | contig 39647 bp, 34 predicted proteins | sample Lak10m_FD_114542 | JGI IMG/M metagenome (GOLD analysis project Ga0172367, IMG submission 114542) | Freshwater microbial communities from Kabuno Bay, South-Kivu, Congo - kab_022012_10m | ecosystem: Environmental > Aquatic > Freshwater > Lake | place: Democratic Republic of the Congo: South-Kivu... | reverse complement strand
AGAACTTAATTTTCCAACAAATAAATTATTATTGTCAATATGAATCACGAAAAGATAGAGTCAATTTTTCCCAACGACTTAGGAAATTAGGTTGACGCATATGCGTTTTCACGGGAATGACATTAACAGAAAAGAAAGTTGCAATGATAATAGACAAACTCTCAAACTCAAACCTATATTCAGGACTCGGCGAAAGGATCAACAAAGCTTTTGCTTATCTAAAAGAAACTGATTTCTCCAAAATGGAATTAGGCAAATATGAAATTGATGGTGAAAATATTTATGCTTTGGTAAATGAATATAACACCAAAGATGAAAGTGAAGGAAAACTAGAAGCTCACAAAAAATATATCGATGTCCAGTTTGTTGCAAAAGGCAGCGAACTAATGGGCTTTGCACCTTTAGAAAATCAAACGGTTATTGATCCGTACAACGATCAAAATGATATAACATTTTTAAACGGAGAAAAATCCTTCACACAAGTTAATGAAGGAATGTTCGCAATCTTTTTCCCCACCGATGTTCATTTACCGGGAATCAAAGTAAATGAAAAATCTTATGTAAAAAAAGTCGTTATTAAAGTTAAGGTTTAATTGCTTTTTGTTTTTAGCGTTAAACCTTATTTTAAGTTATGACTAAAAGAAAATTACTAAAAGCATTACAGCGCATTCAGCACTTACCAAAAGGAATTAATCTTCTAAGATATTCCAATAATAAAATCCAAACTCTTCTGCTCAGTAAATCAAAAAGTCTTAAAGTTGCTTACCCTTCATCTATAATGATTGAACTTACAAATCACTGCAACATAAAATGTATTACCTGCGCGCGGGAGTATGCTTACGGCGATGCAATGGCAAAAGGGTTTATGGATTTTGAAAAGTTTAAAAACATTATTGATGAAATTTATCCATACGTAGATGCAATTGGACTGACTGGACTAGGTGAAACATTTCTCTACAAACGAATTGAAGAAGCCGTTGATTATATCAAAAGTAAAAGTAAAGGAATAATAATTTCCTGTTCTATCAATGCACATCTACCTAAAAGTGTAGAGATTGCAGAAAAGCTGATTAACAAAATTGATACAATCCAGATTTCAATCGATGGAATCGGAGATGTTTATAATGAAGTTAGAAAAACAGCTGATTATAATTTCTTTCTAAAAAACACACTGGGAATTCTTGAAAAAGCTAAAGGAAGTAATACTGATATTATGTTCAATATGGTAGTGTTAAAAGAAAATTATCATCAGATGTCTGAAATGCTAAAGTTGTGTGATGAGATTGGAGTCAAGTATTTAAACATCAACCCAATGAACATTGTTGCAAGAACCGATCTTGATAATTCTTATTATGATTTTTATCTCTCAAAAGAGTTTAAAGATGAGTATTTCAAAACCAAGGAAATGGCTTCAAAATATCCAAATGTAGAATTAACGTTTTACGATTTTGAATCACCTGCGAGTTTTAAGAAGTGCCGCTTTATGTGGAATTATTTTTATATCACTTGGGATGGATTTGTTCCTCCCTGCTGTGCAAAACCTTTTCCAAAAGAAAAACATTTCGGAAATGTATTTGAACAACCGCTGATCGAGATTCTGAACACTAAAGATTACCAGGATTTCAGGCAGGATTGGTTTAATGATGTTAGTCCTGAATTTTGTGATAAATGTTTTAATATGAATTTGCCGGCAATAACAAAGGAGTAAGTAGGATGAATACTTTTCCCGAATACCGTTACAAAGGTGCGGCTGCTTTAGTAAAACTTCACGAAATGCATTTTCGATCATTTTATGAAACATGGAAAGAAGCAAAGCTGGTTGGGGTAAAACTACCGGTTACTGATGATCCGTATTACAAATCATTGGATACACTACTTTATCATCTTCTGCGTTCAGCCAGAGGTTATATGATCTGGATGTGCAAACAGCTTGATCTCCCCGATCCACAAATTGATGAGGCTCCACTACCGGAAATAGTTGTTGAAAAAGCCGAAAGCTACATCAATTACTTATTAGGTGAATGGAAATATCCATTAAAAGATGTTCAGCCAGAATTGTTTGAGGATAAAGTTTATAAATCCAATTGGGAAGTGGAATATTGTATTGATGCAATGCTTGAGCACGCTGTTATGCACCCAATCCGGCATGAGTTTCAATTGAAGAATCTAATCCAAAAAGTCATCACGAACGAAACGAAGTGATCTGCCAATAATAAAGATTGCTTCTCCTGACAAGTCGTCGGGATCGCAATGACATTTCTATTTTACTGCGGTGCATCTGCCGTGTATTTTAACTTTACTGCATCTGCTATTTCAATATTTTGCACACCAGAAATTCTTTGAGCTAAAGATTTTCCATCCAACTGATGAAATTCTAAAACTTCTAATGGAGTTCCGCATTCCGGATATTCTTTCAATCCAAAGTTTGTAAATTCTTTTCCGCCAATCGAATTTGTCTCAACCAAAGCATTTAGTATTCTGTCTCCAAGTCCGCCAATTGCAGAATGATCTTCTAATACAAAGATTCTTTTTTGATCTTTAACTAATTCTTTTAACCAATTATTATCAATCTTATTCAGCCATGGCATATTAATAACTTTAAGATTGAAACCTGCTTTCTTCAAATAATCTGAAGCAACTAAAGCTTCATGCAACATAACAGGTCCATACCCAAACAGTATTGCTTCATTTCCTTTAGTAAGTTCTGCACCAACACCAATTTTAAATTTGTAATCATTTGATAATGCAATTTTTTCTGGTGAAGGACCAATCACCAATCTCAGCACACAATTTTCTTCTGCTTTATTTATGCAGTAATCTGTTGCCCATTTTGTTTCTTCTGCATTGCACGGCTGAATGATAGTAACATTTGGCAATGAACCAAACAATGAAATATCACGAACACTTTGATGAGACTTTCCAGGCCCTGCAGGAATCATTCCTGAAAAATGACAGGTGTAAATTATTTTAGTTTTTTCTCCGGCGTTATTATAGATCTGCTCATTCGCTCTTGCAGCCAGAAAACTCGCAAAAGTATTTACAACCGGAATCAATCCCATTCTTGCAAGTCCTCCAGCCATAGAAACCATATCCTGTTCAGCAATTCCGTTTTCAATGAATCTATCCGGATATGTTTTTTCAAAATTACGAAGTTTACAGTCCGCAGAAAGATCGCCATCCAGCACGACCAACTTTTTATTTGTTTTCGCAATTTCGACTAAAGCTTCACCATAAGCTTCCGTAACAAATTCTTTATCAAGTTTGGTGATTGGTTTGCCTTCAGATTTGTTTTCAGGTATTTGAATTTTTCCTATTCCAAAGCTTTCAGCAAGTTTATTGATTGCTTCCGAAAGTTCTCCTAAACCTTTCTCGTAGCTTTCATCATCAGGCGCACCGGAATGCCATTTGTAAAGAGTTTTACCCTGGAAGGTTTCTGTCAGAGGTTTTTCCATAAAAGAAACTCCCCTGCCCTTTATCGTATCAGCAATTATCATTTTGGGCTTATCTGCTAATTTCTTCATCGCATCAAAGGTGTGCTTGAGCATATTATAATCGTGACCATATATTCTTACAACGTGCCAGCCGAAAGAAGAAACTTTCTCAACAACATCTTCAATGTTATTCACATCGGCAACAAGCATATCTGTCTGATACTTGTTGTGATCCATAATCGCAATAACATTGTTCACTTTCTGATGAGCAGTTGCCTGAAGTGATTCGTAAATCTGTCCTTCCTGAAATTCACCATCTCCAGTTAAAACATAAACGTGTCCTTTATTCTTGTTATAATTTTTTGCCCAAGCCATTCCTTTTGCTTTTGAAATTCCCATCCCAAGTGAACCTGTACTCGCTTCAATTCCATTTTGTCTTACTTCCGGATGACCATCGAGTCCGTGCAATCTTCTTAACATTAATAATTTTTCTTCCGGGATAATTCCAAGCGCATAAAACAGAGAATACAATCCTGGCACATCATGCCCTTTTGATGAAAAATAAATATCACGATCTGGTGAATCAAACCCGACATCAAATACGTTCATCTCGTTTAAATAAAGGTAAGTCGTAATATCCATCGCGCTTAGACTTGAACCGAGATGACCGGAACCAGCTTTTTTAACAGCAACAAGTGTGTTGTATCTGCACATATCCGCAAACAACTCCATCTTTGCTGCCCAATCGCCTTCACCTTTGGCGGAAAAAGATCTTACTTTATCAAACTGTGATTTTTTTATAAGATTATATTGCATCAAAGCTCCCGTGAATAAACTATTCAATATTTATAAATTGTACATATGAAAAATATTAATTAACTGCGACAAAAAGTAATTAAGAAATTGTTAAGTGATACAAAACATTAAATCAAAAATACATAGAACTTCATTATACATTTTAGTTATTCAAATTTAATTAGCTATATTTTCATAAGAGTTATAACTGATATTTATATGACCAATTTTGAAATTTTAATACTTGGAATAATATTCCTATCGATTGTCGGAATTGCAATTGGCAGTTATCCTTCTTTTAGGATGAATCGTTCAACAATTGCTTTAGTTGGCGCAACGGCATTAATAATAATTGGAGCTTTGACTATTGATGAAGCATTCCGGGCGATCGATATCAATACAATTATTCTGCTTTTTTCGATGATGGTTTTGAATATTAATCTTCGTCTATCAGGTTTTTTTAAAATTATCACTTCAAAAATTATTTCTTTAGCTGGAACACCCAAACAGCTGCTTGCACTAATAATATTTTCTTCTGGATTGTTATCCGCACTTTTTCTTAATGATACAATCGTAATAATGTTTACACCGCTGATTTTAAGTGTGGTGTTATCATTAAAACGAAACCCTATTCCTTATCTTTTAGCCCTTGCAACTTCAGCAAATGTTGGGTCCGTTGCGACTATAGTTGGGAATCCACAGAATATGATTATCGGAATTTATTCGAAGATATCATTCACCGAATTTGCGTTAAGGCTTACACCAATTGCTTTGATAGGATTATCAATTATTTGGGTCGTTATAGTATTGATTTATAAAGTTGAATTCAGCAACGAAAAACTTTCAACAAAAATTGAAGAAGATTATATAGTCTTTCGTCCGCTTTTAATTAAGAGCACCATAGTTTTAATTGTGATGTTAACTGCATTTAATCTTGGGTTTCCAATTGCACTCTCGGCGCTTGGTGGTGCTTCATTACTTCTTATTACAAGAAGAATTAAACCGGAAAGAGTTTTTATTGAACTGGATTGGTCATTATTAGTTTTCTTTTCCTGCCTTTTTATTATTACACATACTTTAAATGAATTTTTCATTTCAAAATATTTTCAGTTAAATCAGGGTTTAATTAGCGGGAATATAATTTTTGATCTTTCCATGGTTTCTGCTGTATTGAGTAACCTGGTTTCTAATGTTCCGGCTGTATTGTTAATTAGTCCGGCACTTTTAAAGTTAAATAATGCGGATAATCTTTGGCTTGCACTTGCAATGTCATCCACATTCGCTGGAAATCTAACATTATTAGGATCGGTTGCAAATTTAATTGTTGCTGAATCTGCGAAACGGCAAGGAATTAAACTTGAATTTTTTGAATATCTAAAAGCAGGGATCCCAATTACAATTCTTACTTTGATTTTAGGAATTGTTTGGCTTAGTATTTTTTGATTAGTTCGCTTTAAAATAAAGAACCCGGTAACCGAAGCTACCGGGCTTGTCCTAACAAAAGGTCTGGGGGTTAACCTTCTGCTAGCGACACCCCAAACATAAACCAGAATAAATTATTAATCAAGACAGTTTTGGTGAAGAAATAAAGTATTTTTTAATTTTCAATGAACCCGGACAGTAAAATAGATCATAAATAGAAATAATTAATGCACGACAAATGAAATGAGTAAAAATCAAACTGAAATAAATAATTCAACCGATTCAAAATCATTTAAAGGATTAGTCTCATTCGCATTGCTGCTTAGTGTAATAACCATTCTGTACAATATTGCAGAAGGATTAATTTCAATTTTCTTTGGTTTGAATGATGAAACTCTTGCGTTGTTTGGATTTGGCTTGGATAGCTTTGTAGAAGTAATCTCCGGAATTGGAATTTTACATATGATTATAAGAATGAAGCGGAACCCAATTTCGGAAAGAGATAGATTTGAAAGAACTGCCCTAAAGATTACAGGTCTTAGTTTTTACTTACTCTGTGCGGGACTTATACTTGCATCAGTGTTATTAATTATAAACGATGTAAAGCCCGATACTACAATTGTTGGAATAGTAATCTCACTTATTTCAATTTTAACAATGTATGCTCTGTTGCATTACAAATTGAAAGTTGGCAGGACATTAAACTCAGATGCAATAATAGCAGATGCGAATTGTACTAAAACATGCTTTTATTTATCGTTTATACTCTTAGCTTCAAGCTTAAGCTATGAAGTTTTTAAAATAGGATATTTAGACATAGCTGGCTCACTGGGAATCGCATATTTTGCATTCAAAGAAGGAAAAGAATCGATTGAAAAATCTAATAGTGCAAAACTTTCCTGTTCCTGCCAAGATGATTGTCACTAACCTTTCTTTATCAAATCAAACATTTCCTGAATCGCTTGTTTTAGTCCAACAAACACTGCGCGGGCAATAATTGAATGTCCGATACTTACTTCATCTATATCGGCTAGTTCTCTAAAAATTTTTATGTTTTGATAATCCAATCCATGACCGGCGTTCACACCTAGCCCCAATTTCTTTGCATGCTTTACGGCAACGCGAATTTTATCTAACTCATCAAATTGTTCTTCTTCAGACAGTGCGTTTGCAAAAACTCCGGTGTGTATTTCTATGTAATCACTTTTTATTTCTGAAGCAGCATCTATTTGTTTAATATCGGGTTCGATGAAAAGTGAAACTTCAATATCGTGTTTGTGAAGTTCTTCAATGGTGTTTTTCATTAATGTGATATTATCGATAACATTTACACCGCCTTCGGTTGTAAGTTCCTGTCGCTTTTCAGGAACGATAGTCGCAAGCTCAGGACCAATATCACAAGCTATTTTAATTATTTCTTCAGTCGCAGCCATTTCAAGATCAAGTTTTGTATTGATCAACTCGCGAAGTAATCTTACATCTCTCTCGTTAATGTGTCTCCTGTCCTCACGAAGATGCACAACTATTCCATCGATACCAGCCTGCTCAGCTATTAATGCAGCTGTAATAGGATCGGGTTGTGTTTCACCACGAGCATTTCTTAAAGTTGCTATGTGATCGATATTAAGTGATAGTCTCATTTTTAACCTCAAAAAATTTGTTTAACTAAATTTATAATTGATGTAAATCCAATTCCATAATCATTCGCTCTAAATCGTAAAGATGAAATTAAATCAATGGAAAACATTACACCAATATGAGTAAGTACACAATAATAAATCGAACGAGTTCTTAATGCAAGAATACCGAGTGCAATTCCTCCAAATATCGCCCCGAATGTTTCTAAAAAAGGTTTACCGTTGTGAAGAATTACAAAGGGAATCATTTGTATAAGAACAGCATAACCACCAAGTTTTTTTTCTAATCCAAACAGCATAAATCCGCGCCAGATAAATTCCCATGCAAACATATAAAGCAGCATTCCTGCTTCATAAATAAACAATGTATTCCAATCTGATTTTGCACTTGATAAGTGAGGATATTTTTCTGCGAAAGATGGAGTTGCTGAAACAAACCAAACTAAAACAATCATTACAAAAAGAAAGACTAAAGAAATTTTAAGACCGACTTTAAAATCGCCTAACCGCAATCCGTAATCAGAAAGTTTTTCCTTAAATCCGAATTTGATTATTAAAATTCCAAGGACGAAGAAAGTGAAAAAATCTCCTACAAACCAGTATAGATATTCCAGCAAATACGGGTCTGAGTAATTTTGAAATTGCTCAAAAAAATTTGCCCTAAAAAATCGTCTTGAAGTAAAGTAAAAAGAGAGAGTTTGAATTATAGCGACTGAAAGAAAAACAGCGATAACTTTTCTGTCAAGCTCCTTAATAATTGCAAAAAGCTCTTTAATCTCAGATTTAAGGTTAAAATGATTCAATCTTCATAAAAGTTTATTTTCAAAACAAAATTAAGCAATTTCCGTCACAACAGAAGAGAAATTTCTTGACAAAATTTTTAATCAAGTGTATATTAGCACTCGTCTTTTAAGAGTGCTAACTAAATTTCAATAACAAAATAAAAGGAGCTAATAATGAGCGAAATCAAATTAAAGCCACTTGGTGACAGAGTTGTTGTAAAACCTGCTGCTGCTGAAGAGAAAACTGCTGGTGGAATCATTCTACCTGACACCGTAAAAGAAAAACCAGTTGAAGGAACTATTGTTGCTGCTGGTCCTGGTAAAGTTGCCGATGATGGCAAATTAGTTAAGCTGGAAGTTAAAGTTGGTGATAAGGTTCTTTATGGAAAGTACAGCGGAACTGAAGTTACAATTAATGGTGAAGAATATCTCATTATGCGTGAGAGTGATATCTTCGGAATTTTAGGCAAGTAATTAATTAACGAAAAATATAAAGGAAATAAAAATATGGCAAAATTAATTGTATATAACACTGATGCCCGTGCCGGACTAAAGACTGGTGTGGACAAATTAGCAAATGCAGTTAAAGTTACCTTAGGTCCAAAAGGACGCAATGTAATTTTAGAAAAGAAATTTGGTGCACCAACCGTAACCAAAGATGGCGTTTCTGTTGCAAAAGAAATCGATCTTGATGATCCAATTGAAAATATGGGTGCACAAATGGTTCGAGAAGTTGCTTCTAAAACCAGCGATGTTGCTGGTGATGGAACAACTACAGCTACAGTTCTAGCTCAGGCTATTTATAGAGAAGGTTTAAAGAACGTTACAGCTGGTGCTAATCCTATGGATCTTAAAAGAGGTGTTGACCTAGCTGTAACTAAAGTTATTGAATATTTAAAATCAGTTAGCAAAGAAGTTGAAGGAAGAAATGAAATTGCACAGGTTGGTTCAATCTCTGCAAATAATGATAAGACAATCGGTAATTTAATTGCTGATGCAATGGAAAAAGTTGGCAAAGATGGTGTTATTACAGTTGAAGAAAGTAAATCAGCCGATACCGTTTTAGAAGTTGTAGAGGGTATGCAATTCGATCGCGGATATATTTCTCCTTACTTTGTAACCGATACAGAATCTATGGAAACAATATTGGAAGATCCATTTATTCTTATCCATGATAAAAAAATAGCTGCTATGAAAGATCTTTTACCAGTTCTTGAAAAAGTTGCACAGCAAGGCAAAGCGATGTTAATCATCTCTGAAGATCTTGAAGGAGAAGCACTTGCAACATTAGTTGTAAACAAGATTCGTGGTACACTTAAAGTTGCTGCAGTAAAAGCTCCAGGTTTTGGTGATAGAAGAAAAGCAATGTTAGAAGATATTGCAGTTCTTACAAATGGAACTGTAATTTCAGAAGAGCAAGGTTACAAATTGGAGAACGCAACTTTAGAATATTTAGGTAAAGCTAAAAAAGTTGTTATCGATAAAGACAATACAACTATTGTTGAAGGTGCTGGTAAAACTGATAACATCAAAAAGAGAATTAATGAAATTAAAGCTCAGATTGATAAATCAACATCTGATTACGATAAAGAAAAATTACAGGAAAGATTAGCAAAACTTTCTGGTGGAGTTGCAGTTCTAAAAATCGGAGCTTCTACAGAAGTTGAAATGAAAGAAAAGAAAGCCAGAGTTGAAGATGCTTTACACGCAACCCGTGCTGCAGTTGAAGAAGGTATTGTTGCTGGTGGTGGAGTTGCTTTAGTTAGAGCTTCTAATGTGCTTGATAAACTTACAGGTGAAAATCTTGATCAGACAACTGGAATTAAAATTGTTCAGAAAGCTCTTGAAGAACCATTGAAGCAAATTGTTGAAAATGCAGGACTTGAAGGTTCTGTAGTTCTCTGGAAAGTTAAAGAAGGTAAAGATGATTTTGGATTTAACGCAGCTACTGAGAAGTACGAAAACCTTATCAAAGCTGGCGTTATCGATCCAACAAAAGTTACCAGAACAGCACTTGAAAATGCAGCATCGGTTTCATCTTTATTGATTACAACTGAAGCAGTTGTATTTGAGAAGAAAGAAAAAGAACCTGCAATGCCAGCAATGCCTCCTGGAGGTATGGGTGGTATGGACGGAATGTATTAACGGAATAACTATCACTTAGTGATAGAATTTAATTCTGTTATTTTTACAAGGCGAGGTTTTTCCTCGCCTTTTTTGTTTTAAATCAAAGGTTTTTGATGGCAAGGTATTTGAATAATTCAGCAAAAATGATTTTTATCATTCATACTGGTATCAAATAAATGAAATTAAATATGCCGAATGATTTGAAATCTAAAGAATTACTCACAAGGGGAGTAAAATCTTCAGAAATCTTAAAAGGAAATTCAAGTCTCGCTAATCAGGTAAAAGGAAATAAATTCCTAATACCAAGTAAAATTGAAATACTTTCAGTAAAGATGTTCAATCTTGAAGAAAGCCTGCAATCACAAAAACGCACTTATCTTCTGCAGTTTGATCAAATAAGAACAAGTTATATTGCTGCTGAAGTAACTCTTAAAAATCCAAGCTTAAATAAAGATTCTGTATTAAGAGGAGTAACCATCTGGTACCTGGAAGATGAAGAAGTTGGTAGAAATAATTTTAATCTTGAAATAAAAAAGGACTGGGAAATTGTTGAGTTTATTCAAAGTTGGGGAACACCTATGCCGGGTTTTTGGAAACAAGGTGAAGGTCGAGTAGAAATTTTCCTGGAAAACAATATTATTCTTAAGCACTTTTTTGGAATAGGAAATTCCGAGATTTTTGATTTTGCAAGTGAAGAAAATAGTGTTACTGAAACCTCAAACAAACTTATCACACAACAGCCAAAAGCAATTGAACACTTTAATAAAACATTTACAGATAATTCTTCTCTCACCTCCCTTTTTAAGGAGTTTGATGATTTTGTGGGATTGAAAAATCTTAAACAATCACTTAAAGATTTTATTACATATCTCGATTTTATAAACGAAAGAAAAAAGAGTGGTGTAGAAACTGAAGAAAGTATTTCCGCAAATTGTATTTTTCTTGGTAATCCAGGCACCGGCAAAACATCCATAGCAAGATTACTTGGAAAGTTTTTTAAAACGATTGGATTACTTGAAAATGGACATGTTATTGAGGTTGATCGTGCTGATCTGGTGGGTGAATACATTGGTGAGACAGCGCAAAAAACTGATAAGGTTATCAATCAAGCATTAGGCGGAATACTTTTTATTGATGAAGCTTACTCATTAAGAAAGGATGGTGGTCAGGATTTTGGTCAGGAAGCAATTGATATAATTTTAAAGCGAATGGAAGATTATAAAAACAAATTTTTTGTTATTGCTGCCGGTTATCCTTTATTAATGCAGAATTTTTTAGAATCCAATCCCGGTTTAAAATCAAGGTTTACACATTTTTTTACTTTTGAGGACTATTCACCTGAAGAACTAACTCTGATATTTAAAATATTTGCTAGCAAAGAAAAATATATTATATCAAAAGAAACAGAAAAGTTCTTGTTGGAAAGTTTTGAAAAGAACAATAGTCAATCTGATGAATCTTTTGGAAATGCACGATTTGTAAGAAATCTCTTTAACCAATCCAAAATTGAATTGAGTAAACGCTATCAATTATTAGAAGAAAGTGCGAAGGATTTTTCCACTTTAAATTCACTAACTAAAGAAGATATCCGATTAGCTTTTTCAAAAATTGGAAATAGAAATGATTCCAATGTCCACCTGAAAAAAGTTGATAAGTATTTAAATGAAACAAATAATCTTGTTGGATTGGATGATGTTAAAATTACTTTTAATAAAATTATTGCTTCACTAAAAGTTGAAAGACTTAAAAAGGATAGATCAATTTCTTCAATACATAAAAATTTAAATTCAATTTTTATAGCTGAGCAAGGATCAGGAACTTCGACTGTAGCAAGATTGTACGCCAAAAGTTTAAAGGAATTAGGCAGAATTAATTCCGGAAAGTTAATGGAAATTGATAGCTCAACTTTTTACGGATTGAGCAAGATAGATGCTTATCTTACTATTGATGAGATATTCAAAAATCTTACTGGAAATGTTATTCTTGTTAACGATGTCTCTGCCGCTCTTCAATGTGCTAATGATTTTAGTGATTCATTGTTACAGTACTTCTTAAAGAAACTTTACTTAATGAATGATAATGTAATAGCAATATTATCGGGTACTGCCTCTGAAATAGAATCTCTGATAGGCAGCTTCCCTGTTTTAGAAAATCAATTTCCTAATATTTTTAATTTTGAATTTTACTCAACCAGACAATTATTAGAGATTGCATTAAATATATGTCAGAAAAATAATTATCAACTTGATGAAGGTGCCTGGCAGCAAATGCTGGAATTAATAATTAAATTAAAAAAAGAAGCTCGTAAAAATTTTTACAACGCAAGAACATTAAAAGAAATAATTAATAAAGCAATTTCGTATCAGGAGGATAGAATTTTAACTATTAAAGATATTAATGAAGGCGATCTTATGATGATAACCTATGACGATTTAACTGCGCTTCGATCTGCAGGAATTTAATATTTTATCTTATCCTATTTATATTTCTTATATATCTATTTACTTATTATCGATGAACAATAATGCTTGAAATAAAAAACGTAACAAAAAAATTTGGGTCTTTTACCGCTGTTAATAATGTAAATCTTCATGTTAAAACCGGAGATTTTTTTGGATTTCTTGGACAGAATGGCGCAGGTAAAACTACAACAATAAAAATGATTTCCGGTTTGTACAACCCTACTTCCGGAAGTATCCTTATTGATGGATTTGATATCTACAAGGAACCAATAAAAGCTAAATCTTTAATTGGATACATTCCCGATCAGCCATTTATTTATGAAAAACTAACGGGACGTGAATTTTTATTTTTCAGCGGCGGATTATATTCTATCGAAAAGAATAAACTGAAAAAGAAAATTGATGATATAATTGAAAAATTAGAAATTGGTAATTGGGTTGATAAACGAACTGAAGAATATTCACAGGGTATGAAGCAGAGAATAACAATTGCTTCTTCCCTGCTCCACGATCCAAAATTGTTAGTTGTAGATGAACCGATGGTTGGGTTGGATCCGCAAAGTGCTTTAATAGTTAAAAATATTCTAAAAGAAAAAGCTAATAATGGTGCGGCGGTTTTTATGTCTACACATAGTTTAAATGTTGCCGAAGAAATTTGTACAAGGATAGGAATTATCAAAGATGGTAAACTGATATTTTCTGATACAACTGATGTGCTCGAAACAATCAAGGGATCCGACCATCATAATTTAGAATCACTATTTATACATCTTACAAAATAATGAAAGATGTTTTACACATAATCTATTATAAGGTTTTAATCTTTCTAAAAGTAAACTCACCTTTTAATTTTTCCGCGGTCTTAAAAAGTTTGGGGTCAGGAATTGTTTATTCAATTTTTGCTTACGGTTGTTTTGTAATGACCTCTAGTACGATTGAGTATTTGCTGGTAAGCGTAAAGATAGGTTCATTCCTATTACATCGATTTGTTCTTGTTGTACTTTTTATTTTTTTTATTGCTATAAATGTTGGCAACATGGTTGTTTCATTTTCCACACTTTACAAATCGAAAGAAGTTTTTCATTTAATTACGAAACCTATTTCATACACTAAATTATTTTTAATAAAATTTTTAGATAATTTCTTTTACAGTTCAACAACTTTGCTGCTTATAATAACCGCAGTGCTGCTTGGTTATGGATTTTATTTTAATCTCGGTTTATGGTTTTATCCATTTGCACTTTTCTTTCTTGTATTGCCTTTTATGTTTACGGCAGGTTCTGCTGGCGTAATTGTTTTGCTAATAGTATTAAAGTTATCAGGTAAGTGGGGAATAAAAAGAGTCCTAATAACTGTGGGGTTGTTATACATAACAAGCGTTATTTCATTTTACTTTATCAGTAATCCAATAAAATTAGTTGAAAGAGTATTTGATTATTATCCGCATATCAATCAGTACTTTGGATTTTTGGAAAGTGGTTTAGTAAAATTTTTGCCCAACTATTGGATAGCAGAATCGCTTTATTGGATTTCTGAAAGTAGAATAGAAAGAGCTATTCCGTTTATTTATGCAAATCTTATTACTTCAATCTTTGTTTTTGGAATAACGCTTTTTTTAGCAAAGAAATGGTATTATCAAACATGGTTAACATCGTTAAAAGTAAATGCAGAACTAAAAAATAAAAGTAATAAGAACCATGCGTTTTGGGGTTTTCATACAAAATCATATTTAAATGGATTTGATGAATCAATTGTAAAACGTGAATTCTTGTTATTCTTTAGAGAACCAAGTCAGTGGCTGCATCTTTTAGTGATGATATTTCTTATTAGTGTTTTTATTTCAAGTATTTCCGGAATAGATATAATCATCTTAAAAGCATACAATGAATATTTAAAGACTCTGGTTTATTTGATTGTTTCCTTATTTAATGTATTTCTAGTAGCGTCCTTATCATTAAGATTTGTATTTCCACTAATTAGTCTTGAAGGCGAAGCTTTATGGAAAATAAGAAGTGCCCCGATAAATTTTAATGATCTGCTTTTAAAACGACTAATAATTTATTTTGTACTTATTTTCTTTATAGGACAGTTAATAAGCTTCTTTTCTAATTTTCAATTTCCGGTTATGCTCTCAATTGTTGCACAGATAAATGCTGCACTTACAACAATAACTTTAATAAGTTTAAACTTTGGTATGGGTGGAATCTTTGCGAATTATAAAGAAAAGAATGCGATTCGATTAGCCTCATCGCAAGGGGCTTCAATTACATTTTTATTTACACTTCTATATCTCGTTTTACTTATCGTAATACTATTTATTCCTGTTTCAAATTATTTTTACGCTATGCAGCGTGGAATAAATATTTCAATCTGGAATCTTCTTAGCACTAGTTTAGTACTCCTTGTAATGGCAATCATCATTTCAACTTTTTCTATCAGATTTGGACTAAAATCCTTTAAGAAAGATTTTTAACAGGCACAAAAAAAGTTCATTCCACCTAAGTGAAATGAACTTTTAAATAATATTTAACTGAATAATTTAATTACTTCATCAAAGTAAATTTCTTTGTTGATGTAATATTATCAGTTGTTAATTGATAGAAATAAACACCGCTGCTTAATCCGCTTGCATTAAAATTAATTGAATAATTCCCGGCATTTTTTGTTTCATTGACAAGTGTTGCAACTTCTTTTCCAAGAATATTGAAAACTTTTAGCGATACATTACTCATCATTGGAATTGTATAACTTATGGTAGTTGTTGGATTAAATGGATTCGGATAGTTTTGATTTAATCGAAATTCGGATATTAAATTTAATTCATCTTTAATATCCGGTAATATCAACTGATGAAGATGTTGGATTGTATATTTCTATCCAATCTAATTCAGCGGCTCTAACTCTTGAGTACAACTCATTAATCACTGGTGCCTGGGCGAACCCGCTTTGCAATATAAAAAATGATCATATAACAATAACTAAAAGTAAATAATTTTTTTTATAATCATTCCTAATTTATAACTACATAAATAAAAAATTAACAACCAATCAAAGTATTAGACGCTTTAATTTTCAAATCCTTTCAAGTTTCCGTCAAGAACAATTGATTCTAATCAATAAGCTTTGGCTATAAATATTTTGAATCGTGATTAATTGCATAATTAACTTGGTTTATTAAAAACATACATTTTAGAATCAGAATCACGAACAATATACATTTTGTCGTTTACAAAAGTTATTCCTTCACCTTTAGAAAATGGTATTATCCATTCGGAAATAACATAACCTGTTTTAGAAATTTTAATTATTTTTTTTGATTCATCACTTATTATCCATAGACAATCTAAATCCGAATCATAGCATATATCAGATAGATCGTCGATTAAAGTAATTTCAAATCGGTTTACTTCAACATTGCTTTTTAATGCAATCAGATATCTTGGTAATTTTTCATTAACAACATATGTATTATAATTATTATCGATTGAGATTCCTTCAAGTCCATTCGAAGAATTTGTGGAAACATTTTTTACAAAAGAAGAAACCTTGTTTCCATTTGTTAGAAAGCTTGTTACCAGATTAGCTGATTCCTCTACAACATAAATTGTGTCGGAGTATTTGCTCAATGTTATACCTTCTAAATCATTAGCATTAATATTTATATGTTGCAATAAGTTTGCATTCAAATCAATCTCAAAAATTATTGCAGTTGTATCGGATACTACATATAGGGAATTATTTATTTGGTTGTATACAATACCTGATGGTTCAGATAAAATAGTTGAAAGATCAAATTCAGCAATAGGCTCCAGCAATTTTACCTCAGAATTTGCAGGATCATCAGAATTACAATTAATCGAAGTAAACAACATAAATAGGGTCATTATACCAAATAGATATTTCATTTGTCTGCTAACTATACTTTCCAGTTTTTATATGGATGTTTCACTAAATTAGAGTTATTATATTCCGGCCTGCCACTGACTTCTTTATGTATCCAAACTGGCACATCAATTTTTTGATTTTCATTTTTTAATTCAACTTCAGCAATAACTAAACCGGCATTTTCTCCTATAAATTCATCGACTTCCCAAATCAAATCCCCCAGAGTGATTTTAGTACGAAACTTTTCAATAAGCGGTTTTTCACACAATAATTCAAGGAGTTGCTTAGCTTCATCAATAGGAATTTCATATTCAAACTCTCTTCTACTTATCCCAACAGATGCCCCCTTTATTGTAAGAAATCCTTGATTATCAATTGTTCTTACTCTGATTGTTTTTGATTTATCGATCAATAAATAGCCTTGTTGATAAAATTTTGCTTGGCCTAATTTTTTCCATTCATCGGACTTAGTCAAAAATTTTCTTTCAATTTCTATTCCCAAGTATTTCCCTTTTTATAGACTATAAGTCCAATTCTTGTTTACATCATCAATAACTGTTTTCTCTTCCAGAGTATCTATTAGTCTGTTATGATCCACAATTACAGATGTAAGTTTATTATTTCCGTATGCCGTTGTATCGATATAAATTGCGTTAGAAACTTTGTCAAAAAATACTTCTTTACGATGCGTGTGCCCAACTACTTGCAGCTTTCCGATATTCAACAAATCACCTCGCGCCCATATTATGCTGTTCTGATTAAATAAATCATTACTTAAAATTTCTTTTAAGGCTGCATCATCGGAAAGAATATTTTCGGGAAGTTTACCTTTTAATGATTTTGAAATTCCTGCGTGCGAAATAAAACAATCATCAAGATTAAAGAAAAGCGGACTGTTGATAATTAGATCAAGATGCTTGTCAATCTGGTTAAGCTTATCTTTGTAGGAAGCTAACGTGGTTTCAGCTCCATTATAGTTCCATGATTTAGCCATCAAACTAAATGGATCCCTCATATTGGAATAGAACATAAAATCATGATTGCCAATCACGCATTGAATTTTCTCTGCAACAACAAACTCAATTACTTCAAAACTATTATTTCCCCTATCAACTAGATCACCAACACAAAATATTTTTATGTTAGGATATTTGTTTTTTATTTTATCTACTAACTCTTTTAACGTATGATAACATCCGTGTACGTCTCCAATAACTGCAACCATTTTTACCTAAATATAAAATGTTTCTTTTGCATACTTTGTTAATTCATCTCTAAACTTTGGATGTGCAATTGAGATTAATGCCTTAGCTCTTTCCTGAATTGTTTTTCCCCAAAGATCAACAGCACCATACTCGGTAACGACATAGTCAACATCACCTCTTGAAGTTACAACACCTGCGCCTGGTTTTAATGTAGGAACAATTCGTGATATTGTATCATTCTTTGTAGTAGCTGGTAATGCAATAATAGGTTTGCCGCCTACAGATTTTGATGCGCCTCGAATAAAATCTACCTGCCCACCTATACCGGAATATAATTTTGTTCCGATTGAATCAGCACAAACCTGTCCTGTAAGATCAACTTCTAAGGCTGAGTTGATTGCAACCATTTTATTATTCTTAGCAATAATAAATGGATCATTAACATATTCCTGCGGATGAAATTCAATAATCGGATTGTTATCTATAAAATTATAAACTCTCTTTGTTCCTAGCACAAATCCAGCAATAATTTTTCCGGGATGGAGAGTTTTCTTTTCACCATTAATTACTCCAGCATCAACAAGATCAATCATTCCATCAGAAAACATTTCTGTATGAATGCCCAAGTCTTTTTTATCAAATAAATATTTCATTACAGAATCCGGAATGGCGCCAATACCCATCTGTAAAGTTGAACCGTCTTCAATCAGATCAGCAACATTTCTTCCAATCTTATCAAAGACCGCTAACACTTCGGGCGTTGTATCAGGATCCACTTGAGGCAATTCTTTTAATTCCTCATCATACTCTACTATATAATTAATTTTATTAATGTGGATAAAGCAATCACCAAGTGCTCTTGGCATATGCTTATTAACTTGTGCAATAATTATTTTAGATTTTTCAGCAGGAGTTTTAATAGTTCCAACATCAACACCGTAGCTGCAAAATCCATGTTCATCCGGTGGTGAAACGTTTAGTAATGCTACATCAGTTGTAATCCTGCCAAGTTTAAATAGCAATGGAACCTCAGATAAAAATATTGGAATAAATTCTGAACGTCCTTCATTGACTGCTTTTCTTGCATTTGCACCAATAAAAAATGCTTTATGCTTAAAGTGTTTCTCCATTCCCGGCTGTAAGTATGGCAAATCGCCTACTATCAAAATATGATAAAGAGTAACATTCTCAAGTTCATCTTTTCTTCTAACCATTGCTCTAACTAATTCTGATGGAACTGCGCATCCGGGCTGCACAATTACATTATCCCCTGATTTAATGCACTTAACAGCTTCATCCGAGCTTACTAATTTTTGATTATAGATACGCAGCAAATTTGTTGGTACCGGATTTTTCGTTGTTATTTCTTCTGTTGATGTCATTTCAATTTCTCATTTCTTAAATTCAATTCGTTTTCTTTATTATCTACTAGTTACTTGAAAATATATGAAGTCTTCTATACTCAACATTAAAAGTATGAGCAATAGATTCATTGCAGCAATAACCGTTATAAGTGCAAACACCTTTTGATAAACCTAAATTACCAAGTAAGGCATTTGACAATCCATTTTCTGCAATATCCTGAATGTAACCGAGTGAAGCGTTATTCAATCCGTAGCTGGCAGTACGTGATACAATTGCAGGCATATTCGGTACGCAGTAATGAATTATATCATGCATTGTATAAACAGGATCTGATTGTGTTGTGATATGGCTTGTTTCTATACATCCACCCTGATCAATCGATACATCAACAATTACGGATCCTTTTTTCATTTCCTTTACCATTGATTCAGAAACAAGATGAGGGGCTTTTTCTCCTTTGATTAAAACGGCACCTATTAAAACATCGGCAAACCTAACACCGCGGGAAATTGTATAAGGATTAGCCATTACCGTTGTAACTTTCTTTCTAAAGTTAAGATCAATATTTCTTAACCGATTTAAATCTTTATCAATTACAATAACCTGTGCACCTCTGCCAAGTGCAGCACGAGCCGCTGTAACTCCAACAACTCCGGCACCGAGAATAACAACAGCCGCAGGGGCAACGCCCGTTATTCCTCCAAGTAAAATTCCTCTGCCGCCTGCACTAAAACTTTCAAGATATCTTTCAGCAACTTGTATAGAAAGCTGTCCGGCAATTTCACTCATTGAATGTAATACAGGCAATCTGTCTTCTTCCTCAATCAATTCATAACCAATTGCGGTAATCTTTTTCTTCAGAAGCTGATCGATAATTTTTCTTTTACCAATGGCAAGATGGAGAAATGAAAAGAGAGTTTGATTTTCCTGCAGCAATTCCGCTTCGGCTTCAGAAAGCGGTGCAACTTTTACAACAACTTCTGCCCTTGCAAATGCCTCCTCAGCGGAATAAACAATTTGCGCACCGGTTTTGCGATATTCCTCATCACTAAAATGACTTCCATCACCTGCTCCACTCTGAATGTAGACAGTATGACCGGCTCTTACTAAAGCATCAACACCTGCAGGAGCTAATGCAACTCTTTTTTCTTCATAAAGAGTTTCTTTTGGTATTCCAAATCTCATTTAATTTTCTCTTTTTTTATTTCAAAATTACTGTTGGCAAATCTGATTAGCAATCAATTTGGGTGAAATTAAACTGGAGTTAAAGCTCTTTTTCCTGATAAAACAGCAACTACATTTTTTGCAGCAAGTAAAGACATATTACTTCTTGCTTCAATTGTTGCACTGCCGATGTGAGGAAGTAAAATTACATTATCGAGTTTATAAAATTCTTTTTTAATGTTTGGTTCATCTTCATAAACATCCAATCCTGCAGCAAATATTTTTTTATGCTTTAACATTGAGATTAATATTTTTTCATCAACTATTTCACCTCGTGCAGTATTTATTAAAATAGCAGATTTTTTAATCAAGCTTAGATTTTTCTCGTTAAGTAAATGATAAGTTTTTGTGTTTAAGGGAAGATGTAATGAGAGTATATCAGATTTTTTTAGAATTGAGCTAAGCGATAATTTTTCAGCATTTAAATTATTCTCAAGAAAATGGTTAACAGAATTTGAGTAGTAAATTATTCTACAGCCAAAAGCATTTGCTCTATTCGCAACTTCGGTACCAATCCTTCCTGCTCCAAGAATTCCAAAATACTTATTTCTTAATTCCATGCCTAAAAGTAATTTGGGTTTCCATCCAACAAATTTTTTATCTCTTACTAATTCTTCTGATTCAGAAATTTTTCTTGCACAGTTTAATACAAGTGCCATCGTTAAATCTGCAGTTGAATCAGTAAGAACATCCGGTGTGTTTGTTACAACAATACCTTTACTCTTCGCGTAATCAACATCAATATTATTAAAACCGACTGCGTAGTTTGCAATCACCTTGCAATTCTTCATTGAATCAATTACTTTTTTATCAATTTTATCTGTTAATAAAGAAATCAATCCATCACAATTTTTTACAAATTTGATAAGTTCATTTTTAGAAATTGGTTTATTTTTTTTATAAACAGAAACTTCAAATCCTTTTTTCTTTAATAAAAGAATGCCTGCTTCTGGAATTTCTCGCGTGATGAAAATTTTCATAAAATTTATTTTTTATGTCGTAAGATGATTGATTTTAAATATCACTTTCTCTGCCGCGAATCCTGCCAGATTAGTTTTTCATCTATACGAGCATTAAAGAAATCTGTAAACCTGCCATCACCATTTCCAGTCATTCCTCCGTCAGGTGCTCCAAGCTCATTACCTTTCTCATCATATAATGTACTGAATTGATCGCAGCACTGAGGTGGAACATAATAAACAATTTGGTTCTTATAGTTGTAACGCCAAATAGATTGCGGAGGATTACCGACAGGCTCATTTTTGTATTGCACAATTAAATCTTCTATCCAATCTGGGTTATCGGGTGGTTTTGATTGTGAACACGATATAATAGAAAAACAAAGACTGAACAAAATAAATAATCCGGCTTTCATTTTGCGCCTCTTAAATTTTATGTCTGACTCAAGAGCAGTTTAATGGAATCTTCTGCTAATTGTTTTGATGAAATGAATGAATCACTATCTGCACCTTTAATCCAGCCATAAACACCAACCTTTTTAAGTTCAAAATGATATTCCTCAACTGACACAATATTTAGTCCGCTGGATGTAATGTCCTGTTTTTGCATTTCGAAGTAGAGTGGTGAATCCATGAGTAAATTACTTTTTTCGGTTTGCAAATAAAACCTGATTGAGAATTTTCCATAATTGATGGTACAATTATTATCATCTCTTTTGTACGTAAGGGAAATACTCAAATCACTTTGCAGTATTTTATTTTTTTCAATCTCAAGTGCTGAAAATAATTTTTTTAATTCAATAACGGCTATTTCAAGTCCGCTAACCGATTCGAGAAATTTAGAGCTTTCAACCTCAAACCGGGGATCATTTTTTATTTTTGTTCCGGTAATAAAAGGTAACTCTTCACTTAATCCGCCGCCCAATAATCTTACTTGTTCTTCAATAAAAGCCGCAGTACCATTTATGCCTGCTTGTGCTAGCTCTGTCCAAATTTGTGCTTTAGATAAATATTTAGGAACAACAGGAGGATTATCCAATGAGATAACAAGTAAATGATCATTACCTTCTTCAGAGATTCGAGTTCTTACTGCCTTTTCTTCTATTGCAGTATAGGGAGTAGTTCCCCATTTATTTCGATAAAATATAACCACACACCTCGATTGTTTTTTAAAAACATCCAGTAGCAGCATTTCACGCTCGAGGTCATCTTTATACTCTCGTTTTTTTGAATTTAGAAAAGTCTTTAACTTATTCTTTAGCAGATTATTAATCTGATTTACTAAATGTTCGTCTTTTTCAAAAAAAACAAACGCAATATCGTATTTGTAATTTGTGTTTTTCATTTCAATAATTTTTTAGTTGAATATTTACAAATAATTTCACCCAAACATAAGCTTAACAATAAACAAAGCACCAATCGTACCGGCAATATCTTACAAAGAGTACTTTTTATAATCGCTCACAAAACAACCTCATCTACTCTCTGGAGCAGTTCAATTGCATTTTTATCAAACTTAGAAAAAGCAAACCATTTTTTGCCAAGATCTTTAAGTGAAGCACCAAAATGATATACATCTTTATCATCAATTATTAGAAATCTATCGTGCGAAAAAGTAAATCCCTTTAATTCTAAAGTCGGATACTGAGCATTAAACTTCTTAATATCCAAAGAATTTACTCTGATGGTTTTACTAGTAAGTATTGTGACTTTTACATTTTTTTTCTTTTTTGAAAATAGATCAAGAATTGTTTCGTCAACGTAGTTATCAATGAGCAGAATTGATTTCTCTGCTTTGCGTATTAGTGAAGCAACAAATTTATAAGCATCAAAAATTTGCCCATCGAAGAATATACCCTGCTTAGGTTCAAGGTCTTTACTTTGCATTGCATTAAAGACCTGTTCAAACTTTTGGTTGGTCTCAATCTGTTTTAACTCTAGTCTATCCAGTCTTTGAAAAACTCCGGCATTTTCAACAAGAAATTTTCTCATCGAAACAAAGGCGCTCATAATTTGGATGCTCATTTTAACTGCCGTTTCACTTCTAAGAACAGCGGAAAGCATCGCTACACCCTGCTCAGTGAAGACATACGGAAGTTTTCGCAACCCCATTTTTTCGCGATTGGAAGTCACAATTTGTGACTTCCAATTTTCAAGTTCTTCTTTAGAAAGTCGAAACATAAATTCTGCGGGAAATCTTCCTATATTTCTTTTCACAGATTGATTTAAAACCTTAGTTTCAACACCATAAAAATTAGCTAAATCGCTATCAAACATAACCTGTTCGCCGCGAATATTATAAATCTTCCTTTGAATTTCAGAAGCATTGTTAATTGTAATATTTGACTTTGTCATAAAATATTAACCGGTCGCATCTTGTGACATTAGAAAATCATATCTTTTTAATGAACCAATCTGGCGTCTAAACAAATCCAATTCCGCTTTAAAAATTTCTCTGGTCATGAATTCTTTTAGTGATCTCAGCCAAACAAAAGCTTAACAATAAACAAAGCACCTAACATTCCCGCAATATCTGCTGCTAATCCAGCTGCTAAAGCATGGCGTGTGTTTTTAATATTTACTGCACCAAAGTAAACTGCAAGAACATAAAATGTAGTTTCAGAACTTCCAAAAAATGTTGAGACTAATATTCCGATAAATGAATCCGGCCCGTGAACGGCAATTATATCAGCCATTACACCAAGTGAACCGCTTCCTGATAATGGTCTCATCAGCGCCATTGGAAGAGCTTCTGCGGGCATTCCAATTGGATCAGTAACAATACGCAACAATGGAATTAACCAATTATCCATCGCACCGCCGGCTCTAAATATTGCGATTGCAACAAGCATCGCAACTAAGTATGGAATAATTCTTATCGCAATGTTAAATCCTTCTTTAGCACCTTCAACAAACTGTTCATATACTTTTACTTTTTTAATAACACCATATCCAATAAAAGCAAAAATGAAAAACGGAATAGCCAATGTTGATACAATCTGAATCATATCTTTAAAGAATGTGGGGGGAAGGAAACTAAATGCGGAAGCAATAACCGAAGAAAAACCTGTTGCAAAGGTTAATACCAAAACAGAAATTAAAGATAACACAGTAATTAAAAATTTAAAGTTACTTTTAAACCAATTTCCATATCCATTTTTTTCAATTGGAAATTTTTCAAAAAGTTTTGCAACTGTTAATCCTGTTATAGTTGCGCATGTTGATCCAAACAAAGATGTAGCAATAATAATTGTCGGGTCAGCACTTCCGGCAGCAGCGCGGATTGCAATTGCTGTTGCTGGAATAATTGTCATTCCCGCAGTGTTAATAGCCAAAAATGTAACCATAGAGTTTGTTGCTGTTCCCTTATTTGGATTTAGTGTGTCCATTTCTTCCATCGCTTTTAATCCGAACGGAGTTGCGGCGTTTCCGAGCCCGAGCATATTAGCAGATATATTCATAACCATCGCACCAACTGCAGGATGATCCGGTGGAATTTCTGGAAATAGTTTTTTAGTGATTGGTTTTAACCAGTTAGCAATAATTTTTATCAATCCGGCTTGCTCTGCAACTTTCATTACACCAAGCCACATTGCCATTATTCCGATTAACCCTAACGCAATTTCAACTGCTGTTCCTGCAATATTGATGGAATCATTGGTTACTCTTTTCATCGAGAGAAAACTTATTTTTTCAAAGTAAATTCTGGATAAATAAGTAACGCTATCCTGTTTAGAAATAATATTTGCACGCGCAAGAATATCATCATCTTTGCCGGAGGCTTTTGCCACAACCTGAAGATTTTCCGGAGTACTTTCTTTGGTCTTTAGATATAACTGAATAGCTTTTTTATCTTCACTAAAAGAGCCAACTGCATTTACAACAATGTCTTCATTTTCTTTTGCACTAAAGAATTTATTATAATTTTCTTTTGGGATGTTCACTTCACAATCAAATCCGCCGCCGGATTTAATTGCGGCAGTCTTTATTGTAACGTTAAGAGGAACATCATTGTTGTAAGTGTTTTTAGTAATATCAGAAATATCAATAAAAAGTGCGGAAGCGAGTCCGAGGAACAGCAGAGAGATCCAAACGTAGTTTAACAAGAAAATTCTCCTTAGTTAAGTAGAGAATAAATTAATGAGTCATTTTCCTAAAAATAGAGATGACATCTTGAAAAACAGATGTCATCTTAAAAGTGCGCTATAAATATTTGGAATTAAATCCCTTCTTCAACCAAGGCTTTTATCTCGTGTGTGTCGAGTATTATTGGTTTAAGATTTTCGCTTACTATGTAATCCACAGTTTTAACTGTTGATGAATACTTTGCTCTGTAAAGTTCCCTTACTTGTTCAACAAGTTTTGCATCATCAACTTCTTTTATCTCACCATTGATCGTAATAAAAGCTAAACGATAAGTAAACTCTTTTGATTTACCTGAAAGTTTTTCGCTTGATGAGATGGAAAAACTACCGGCTGATCCATATTTAACGTGTTCATAATTTTCATCAATGCTGTCAAGATAGGTGTATATATTTTTATCAAGATAAACAAAGTTACAAGCGAACTGCAATAACTTTTCATTTGCAAGATGTATGCAAAGCACTCCAGATGGAGCTAAAACTAGTTGTTTCTCAATTTCTTTTATGTCTCTTATTTGTGTTATTTGCTTTTTCATAAGTAAACTTTTCAGTCTCCCCTTAGTTGATTATGCATTTATTTGTTAAACCTGAAAAAGAACAAACTTTACAGTGTTTAATGTTCTTCTCTGAATTCTTAATTCTAATTGATTTGATAATATTAGTTATTTCTTTTTCCAATTCGTTAATTTTTACTTTATCGTAGTTTAAGGTAACAACATCATCGGGATGTTTTACAAAAACCAAACTACCCTCAAAAAACTCAAACTCGCTGAATAACTTACTTGCAATATATAAATAAAATTTCAATTGCATTAAATAATATTCTGCATGTTTTTTAATTTCTTTCTTTTCAATATCATCAGTTTTATAATCATAAATCAATATTTTTTTCCCGTCGAATATGATTTTATCTATTATTCCGTGAAGATAATAATCCTGATCGGCAACATAAATCTCAAATTCACTTTTAAATTCCTTTGCAGACGAAATTAGAGAAAATGTTTTAGACCTGCTAAAGTTTATTAAATCATTTTTAAGTCTGTCCTGCAATTTTTCTGATATTATCCCATCCTTTAATTCCGTTGCAAATTCATCTTTAATAAAATCTTCGATTTGGTTGGGATAGAATGATTTTTCCATCGCTTTATGGAAAAGTCTGCCATACAAAGCAGAATCATAATCTTTAATTTCACTTTCGAATGATTCAAATCTTTCATCAGCATTCTCAAAATCATTTTCAATATCAGAACCCGAAAAATGTTTCATCAATTGCTGTTTATCAGCGAATTTGAAATTCAAATAATCGGAATTAAACTTTCCAAAACCATAATCATAAGTTAGAAGATACTTTAGCGGGCACTGGCTGTAAATCGAAACCTTTGAAGCAGAAATTATTTCACCTTTTTCCTGAGAATGCAATGAGGCAATATTTATTTCTGCATTATCAAAATTATGGTCTTCATTTTCTCTTTCAATCTCCGGTGTCTCTAATGTTGATGTAATAGGAATTTGAAGACAAATCTGTTCACTTTTACTTACAAAGTTTTCATTTTCAATTTTCAATAATTCAAGTTGATTTTGAAAAACAATTTCATCACGTGAAAAATTATTTTTTAATCCTTCTGCTAAAAGATTTATGAATGAATCTTTTTTAAAAGCAGAATCTTTTTTAATTGTGGAAGTAATATAAAGTTCATCTTTGGCGCGGGTTACTGCAACGTACAGCAAACGTTTAAGTTCAGCATTGTTTTTTTTATCTTCGTAGTAATTATGCATTACAGCAATTGGGGCAGTATGATATTCTTCAAAATAATTTTGATCAACAGGAACTTTAGTTAGCAGACCATATTTTTTATCAACATTTACTTCTCCGGATTTAATTGCGTTTGATAATCCAGCCTCATCTGTTTTATACAAAAACACCACAGGAAATTCCAAACCTTTTGATTGATGAATAGTCATCATTTGAACCTCATTAACATTGGATGTGACTGATGCTTGAGATTCATCTGCTAAACCAGTGATAGAGTCTTTAATGAATGTTAAAAAGTCATAAAGATTTCGAAATCCCACAGCATTAAAATTTCTGGCAATGCTTATGAGTTTATTTAGATTGGCTATTTCCTGATCGCAGTCTTTTCGTGATGAGAGAATCGATAAGATATTTCTGTCAGTAATTATTTTATTAATCAAATCCGGTAAACTAACCGAACTGCTCATTGAAATATTTTTATTCAGCAAATCACATAAGCTGGTTATTTCCTCGTCGTTCTTTGCAAGATTGAGTTTTCTCCAGAAACTTCTACCTTTAACTAATGATATTTCAAAAAGCTTGGAATCTGAAATATTAAAGAATGGCGAGCGAAGCAATCCAACTAAAGCGGAGCTGTTATTTTCATCTGCAAGAAAAGACAAATAATTAAAAATATCTGCAATCATTTGCCTTTGATAAAAGCCTCTTCCACCAACTATTGTGAAAGGTATTTCATACTTAAGAAAAACTTTTTCAAGATCAGCAAAGTACTTTCTCTTTCTTACAAGTACAGAAATATCTTTAAATGAGTATTTACTATTCTTGATTAGAAATAAAATTTTCTTAGCAGCTAATTCTGCTTCAGAATCAGAAGTATATTCAGCATCTTCTCTCGAAATCAGGAATTCAACATGCCCAATTTTATCATCAACTCTAGCACAAACTAAATCAGTTGCTGGAACTTCACCTAAACTTTCATCAGGCTCACTAAATAAATTCTTAAAAATAAAGTTACAAAAAGCACAAATAGTTGGAGTCATTCTAAAACTATCCGGCAGAATTAAAAGATTATTTTCACCAACGGAGTTCTTTATATCACTTCTTGTAAGATTAAATATTTCAATCTCAGCATCACGGAATTTGTAAATACTTTGTTTCTCATCACCAACAATAAATAATCTTCCACCCTTTAAGTAATCTAGTATGGGAAGGAAAATTTGATATTGAATTTCATTAGTGTCCTGAAATTCATCAACCATAATAAATTTGTATTTATCAGAGATAGATTTTTGAACACCTTTATTTTCTAATAACACTTTCGCATGAAGCAGAATGTCTTCATAATCAATAAATCCTTCATTCTTTTTTTTACCCTCATAAATATTTAGAGAGGATTCAAAAAAAGTTAAAATAATCTTACCAAATTTTGCTAACTCTCTTTCAATCTCTTGATGATTTTCTGGAATTTGAAAACTGTAAAGATTTTTCATTAAATGTTCTGCTGCACCAATTTCATTCGTTACAGCACTCGCTGCTTCATTCTTCAAATAGCCGCGTTTACGGATTGTAAATTCTTTTGTAAATGATAATGTCTTTATTTCATCTAGTAGTTTTAATATCTGGATTAGCTCCAGATCTGTTTTTAAAATTTCAAGTTTAGATTCTACTTCAATTGCGGTTGTATTCTTTGGATCCGATGCTTTTACTGAAGAATTAATAAAACTGAGATTTTTTAGAAGTTGGGATTTTTGTTTATTCCAGATTATGAAAAAGTTTTTAGAAAATTCCTCAAAGAAAAAATCGGCAATATTTTTTTCGTCCTTACAATAAATCTTTTCTTTAACGGCAAAAACATTTTTTCGATTCTTAATCAGTTTTACAATTTGGTTTTGCAGTTTGATTTTAGATGAAAATATTCTTATTAAATATTTTAGATCTTCATTAACCAATTCATCTTCAAGAAAAGCTCTTATCATCTCCTCAACTGAAAGTTCAATTAGTTCTTCAGATAAATTTTCATCAATAGGAATAAAGCGCGCATCCAGTTCCGCTTCAACAGGATATTCTCGCAAAATACTAATACAGAATGAGTGAATAGTCGAAATGTTTGCAGAAACTAATTGCCGTCGTATTTTTTCAAGCTTCTTTTTTTCAGAAAAGCTATTGCTCTCTTTAACTCTTTCATCAATTAAAATGGATATTTTTAGATATAATTCGCTTGCGGCTTTTTCAGTAAAAGTAATGGCTGCAATACTCGATATTTCCAAATCATCTTTTATAAGTGCATCAAGATATTTTCTTGCAAGCACAAATGTTTTACCCGAACCGGCATTAGCTGTTAAAGCCATGTGTCCTGTTGTGCTTAATGCAAGTTCTTGATGAGGTGTTAGTTTACTCATTAATCTGATTATTGGATTTACTGTTTGCTCTTAAAAGTAATTTCGAATGTAGTGCTTTGTGGTGAACTTGATTTTAGATTTATTTCACCGTTGATGCTTGTCATAAATCTTTTTGCAAGACTTAATCCCAAACCCATGCCCTGTTTTTTAGTAGTAAAATGCTCATCAAATATTCTATCCTTTTCAGACTCGCTAATGCCTTTTCCGTTATCATTAAAGAGAATAATGTAATTTGATTCTGAAACATTCACATCAATTGAAATAATAGCAGCATCTGCCTGCATTGAATTGCGTATTAAATTTATGAACATTCTTCGTAACTGACTAAGATCAGCATCAATTATTGCTTCTTTCAAAACTGTATTTACTTTAATTGATGTTTTTTCATGGATGAACATATTAACAGTATCGTTCAATATCGACAGTATGTCTAAAGTTTCAATTTTAAGACTTGGCATTTTAGCAAAACTTGAAAACTCCGAAGCTATTTGATTTAGATTATCTATCTGATTTAAAACTGTATGCGAAACTTTTTCAAACAGTTTATCAAAGTCTTTACTTTTGTCTTTATAAGAAATTATAAGCTGCTGCAAAGCCAATTTCATTGGAGTAAGCGGATTTTTGATTTCGTGAGCAACCTGCTTTGCCATTTCTTTCCAGGCAGCTTCTCTCTCCATCTCTGCAAGTTCAATCTGATTTTTTTTCAACTCCGATGTCATTTGATTGAATCCATCTAATAGATCTTTTAGTTCTCCTCTTTCTCTATGATCTATTTTCACATTTAAATCACCTTTGCTGACAGCATCTGTAGCCTCAGTTAATCTTTGAATTGGCTGTGAAATCTGATTTGCGAACAGCGTGCTAATTATGATTATGATTATTACAGCAAAAGAATAAATTCCAAATATCACTACGTTAATTTCAGTAATTGAAAATGTTGTTTTAATTTTGTTGAAAGCATCATTAACCGATAAAATATAATCTTTGCCGCCAACATTAATAATGCGATAATAAGAATCAAACTGATAGTTGCTGAGTTTTTCGGAAGCTAAATATTCCTGGTAACGTAAATAATTCAGATGATAATATGCTTGGGGATTTAATTTTTTATCAAAGAATCCAATTCTATTATAAATATCTCTTGAATTGTAAATCTGGTCTGTTGATTCATATAAAGCAAAAGATATTCCTAACTCGCGGGTTACATTATCGGAGGCTGTTTTAAGATCACGATTTTTATTTTTCCCAATCTGACTTTCAATATGTTTTTCAACATAATTAGCTCTTTGACTAAGTTCATTAAAAATACCTTCCTTGGCTCGCTCGCTTACAATTTTTGTATTGTAAATTGCCAAAACAATAACTGGGATAATCGATATAACTAAAAAGGCAAACAACAACTTAGATTTAAAGCTTAGATTATATTTTCCAACGCGACTTATCAGAATTATTAAAAATGCAATAACAATGAACAGAGATTGAATAATAAATATTTTAAAGAAATTAAACAGATTCCAGGAAAATGCTTTTTCTTCAACTGAAACCGTCGTTGTTACTTCATCTTCGCCATTAGATATTTTCAATAAATAAGTTTCGTAGGTTTCAGAATCAAATCTAATTTTAAGCCAGGCATCGTTATACAGAGTATCAACCTCGGCTTGTAATATTTGTTTTATCTGATCACGGGATGGATAAATATCTCCATAAACCTGCTGCAAATCTGAACCGTTAAATTGAAAAATCTTTAGCTGTTTTACATCAATTACACGATTAAGAATAGAGAGATTTGACTCAATAAAATCAGGGAAATTAGCAGCTCCAATAGAATTTATATCAAAGCTAACGAATGCAGATATGTAACCTTTTGTTATTCCCCTTTCCTCAATTTTTATTACACCGGCAAAATATTTTTCAGAACCTTTCTCAGTATTTTCAACTTCAATAATATTTACTGCATCATTACTGCTTAAAGAATTAAATACTTTTTTATCAGGGTTTAGTCCAACAAAATATTCACCTAAAATATTTTTAAATTTATCATAAAATCTGATTCCGGAATTTAATGATTCTCGCTGCATTGGACTGTTAGCCCAAATTTTAAATGCAATACCATCAAAATTTGCATAGCGATCTCCAAATATTTTTACAATATCATCTCTGTCTTTAATTGCTGTTAAAGTTTCATCTATCATAAATGATAAAAGGTTTGAATCTGCTCTGTTTATTTCAAAAGCGGTAGTCTTTAATGATTCTCTCTCTAATTTTGTATTAAAATAGTTTAACAGAGTAATTGATATTACTGATCCAATCAACAAAATAAATAAGTAATTGTATGCCGAATTTTTGTTTTTAAATATGATTTGATAAAAAAGGAAAAAGAGAAGTGCGATAAATATTAAAAACATTGCTGGAGTTATTAATGGATCATTACTGAAATAAAAAGAGATACCAATAATCGAAGCTATAATTATTAGAACTAAATATATTTTGCTTCTTGTAAAATTGTCGATTTCAAAATCTAAAAATTTTATTATCAGATTTAGCAAGCCAATTATTGCAAGAACCGAAGCAAATGACAGTAACAACATGTTAAGGTTCATTGCTAAAGACGGCAGATCCGGCAGAATATTAGGCTCTTTAAAATATCTTATTGTCGAATCAAAGATGATGCTCCTAATTGCGGCACTTAATCCTCTAGTGATTAGAAAAATTATAACTGGTAAAGGCAGCGCAATCAAGTATCCAAAATATTTGTGCTTAATTTTGCGGGGGGAATGAAGATATTTTTCTGAATATCTATATATCTGAACAGCAATCAAAACCACAAAAAGTATTGTAGTAAAAAACTCAATTGGTGATTTTACAATTCCCCAGCCAAATGCTGATGAAAAGTAAGATGGATCAGATAATGATCCGTTTATAAAATTGGACGGAAATCCAACGACAAAAATAATTGCTCTAAGAATGGATAAGTAAACTAGAAGTAGGAAGAACTTAAATAAAAGGGAATCTAGTTTTCTAAAGTCACTATTTAATCCCAGACCAACAAATATAATAGCCATTACAACAAGCAGCGATTGAATTTTAGATGCTGTGTCCTTTGTTTGTGATATAGAATTGTTTAATAATGGCTTAGTAAAGGTTACCATTCCGATTTTATCATTCTTAGTGTTTAACAATTCAAAAGAATATTTTCTACCGTCTTTGGATTTTTCTGCATAGGGAGAGTATTCTATATTTAAATCAATCTGGTGCTTGGAAGTAAGCTCATTTTTAAAACTTATATTTTTAGAATACTGATTATTAATTTTAAATTTTTCTTCGATGGGTGTTGAAATAGCGACGTAAAATATATCTGATTCGAGATGACTAGTATCTATTATCGATAAATAGTTGAACAGTTCTTTAGAGAGAAAATAAGTTTCACCTAACGGAAAACTTAAAGGAAATAATTCTTCCTGGTCTATTGCAATTATATGATTCCATGCGATCAGTTTTCCGTTTGGTGCAAATATCTCGATTGAGTAATCATCAAAAACTTCATCGTTAATAAGTTTAACTATTTCTTTATAGGATTCATTTTCAGGTGTAAGTGATTTTCTGAGATTCTGTCGAACAAGATTTAATTTATCTTCAATATCATTCTGCTTAGTATTAAAATCGGATTTTATTGAAACTTCAATTTCCGAAATCTCTTTAGTTAAAATCTCATTCCAATTTTCCTGCGTTTTATTTAAAACTGAATTAGTAATAATACCCGAGACAGCAATTATTATTAAAATAAAAAAGACGATAGAGAAATATTTTCTATCGCCTTTAAACTTTTCAGTTATCTTTTTAGACATCAGTTTATAGTAAATTGAGTGATAATCCAATTAGTGCCGATTTTCTTAATTGAAATATAAACTTTTGCAGAACTTCTTTGTCCTTTATTGTCATAATTATATTTGCCGGTAGCATATGAATGATTGTTATCGCTTTTAATATGATCCAGCTTAAATGAAGTGACACGATACAATTTGAAAAAATCTTCTACAACATAAAAAGCCTGATTACTGCTGTAATAACCATTGGTTCCATTTGAAAAGCTAAAATAAGTCTGCTGACCAAAATATTTTGATATTCTTTCTACATTTCCTTCTTTCACTCCGGATTCAATTTCTTTAAAAATTAATTCTTCTTGTTGCGTGTTTGATTTTGTTTCGGTTTTCTGTGTAAGATTGGAAGTTTGAGAAAACAAGACCGAAAGCGGCAGTAATATTATGATTATGTAAAAATATTTATTCATATTTTAAAAAGACTTGTCGTGAACTCATATTTGCTAATTTCAAATACAAATCCACGACAAAAGTAATAAAATCTTAATTATCTCGCCAATTGTAATTTTTCTAACTTTCGATCACCACTTTTTACAACTGGTTTTAATTGTGGTTCACCTTCAACTAATTGGAACGCCCAATCAAAGACTATTCTGTCAGCCGTAATATTCTTTACTCTGATTTTGGCAAAGTGATTATCCCATGTCCAAATTACATATGTATGACCGATTTGTGCAATTTCTTCTTTGTTAGGATTCCATCCATTTAAAGGAGCATAAGGAATATCATAAATATCACTTGTTGGTCCCAAATCCTGAATATCGGTGTCATCATAAACTCTTATATAACCCGTTCCTTGATACAGTTCAAAGAAGAAATCGACATCCTGAGCATCATAAGGGACAGTAGAATATGTTGTAAATGTGTATCCAGAGTTATTAGGAAATCTTATATAATCAAAAATTGATTGGTTGTAACCTTCAGGTCTTGGTGTAGAATAGATTACATCATAACTGAGTTCACTTTCGTTACCGTTAAAATCATAAGCAGCAACACCATAATAATATTTGTTGCCATTTACAGCCTCAACATCCGCAAAATAAGTTCCGGATGTTGAACCTATTAAAGTATATTTTCCTTCATACGTGTAATTGTAATATACATTGTATCCAGCAACATCACTTTCTCTGTTAGCAGTCCAATAAATATCTACCCTATTATCCCCATTAAGAACTTCAATTCCGCTTGGTGGAGATGGCGGTGTATAATCATTGTAATATGACTCGTTTACATCACAAGAACTCAGAATTAGAGTTGCAAAGATTATGGTTGCGAAGATTGATAGCTTTTTCATTTTGATCACCTTTACTGTGTTTTCCATTTCTACCTTGATTAGCCAAAATGAATGCCATATTAAAGTGCGGTCTATGGTGATTAAACGTAAGATATTTGAATACAGTGTATATTTAATTGAACAATGATTGAACTATAATTCAACTTAAAACTGCCATCCTCAGATTATAGTGAAACTTCCTTCAATAAACATCATACCTTTATTAATAACTCCTACGGATTTCCCAGTCAATAATCGTTTATCGAATGGAGAATTTGATGATTTTGATAAGAATTTTTTCTTATCAACGGTCCAAACGGCATCCACATCCAGGATAGTTAAATTAACAACTTCCTCTTGTTTGATCTCTGGTATTGGAAGATTAAGAATTTTTCTGGGATTGATTGCAAGTTTTTCAATAATATTTTCAAGGGATAGAACTTTTTTGTGATAAAGTTCTGTAAGTGCTAATCCGATTTGAGTCTCTAATCCAACAATTCCGTTTGGTGCATACTCAAATTCCATCTCTTTTTCTTCAAGTGAATGAGGCGCATGATCGGAGGCTATACAATCGATAGTTCCGTCTTTCAATCCTTTTAATATCTCATCAACATCTGCTTTTGTTCTTAACGGAGGATTCATTTTAACATTTGGATCATAAGTTTTAACTGCATCATCTGTTAAGGTAAAATGATGCGGGGCAACTTCCGCTGTAACTTTTATCCCTTTTTTCTTTGCTTCACGAACCATTTCAACAGATTTTTTACTGCTGATATGCGCTATATGAACTTTTGAATCTGTATACTCTGCCATTAAAATATCTCGCATCACAATGAGATCCTCAGCAACAGAAGGAATTGGAGGAAGTCCAAGCAATGTTGAGTTAATACTTTCATTCATTGCTCCGCCTGCAAGAGATTCATCTTCACAATGTTCGATGATTGGAAGATCAAACATCTTGGCATACTCAAGTGAGCGTTTTAGAATTGAAGCTGTTTTTATTGCAATGCCGTCATCAGAAAATCCAACAACACCAGCATCTTTTAATTCAGCCATTGGAGAGAGCACTTCACCTTTTCTTCCAACAGTTGCCGCACCCACTGGATACACATCAACTAGATGATTAGCTGCCTGCTTTTTAATTAGGGTCACAACCTCAGCAGAATCAATTGCTGGATCTGTATTTGGCATGCAGGCAATTCCTGTAAATCCACCATTTGCAGCTGCATTACATCCGGTTACAACTGTTTCTTCATCTTCCCTTCCGGGTTGACGTAAATGAACGTGCATGTCAAAAAATCCAGGAACGATATATTTTCCATCTAACTCAAAAACTTTTGCATCTTTCATTTCAGCTTCAGTTAGCTTGCCGATGTTCTTGAATTTACCATCTTCAATTAAAATGTTAATATTCTTCTCGCTAACATTTTGATGTGGATTTAAGATGTTTACGTTTTTTAATACTACTTTCATTTTCAAGGCTTTCTAAAACTTTTTTTATTCTAATTAAGTGTTCCAAGTAAATATAGTACAGCCATTCTAACTGCAACGCCGTTTGTAACTTGCTGTAAAATTATTTGCGAGCTACTATCAGCAATTTCTGAAGATAGCTCAACACCCCTGTTTATTGGACCTGGATGAAGTATCAATATATCTTTACCATTTTTTTCTAATCGTTCTCTATCAATTCCAAAGTACTGGGAGTATTCTCTAATAGATGGAAAATATTCTCTTGCTTTTCTTTCTAGCTGAATTCTTAAAACATTTAATACATCATTTTCCTGAATCGCTTCATCAATATTATGAATTACATCAACACCTAGTTCATCAAGAAATTTTGGTATCATTGTAGATGGTCCACAAACGGATACTTTTGCACCCATAGTCTTTAATCCATAAATATTTGAAAGTGCAACTCGGCTATGTGCAACATCTCCCACAATACAGACTTTTAATCCTTCAAGTTTTCCAAGCTTCTCACGAATAGAATACATATCCAACAAACCCTGTGTTGGATGCTCGTGAATTCCATCACCTGCGTTTATAACATTTGAATCCGCTAACTTGGTAAGCATCAACGGAACACCTGCACACGAGTGTCGAACTACAATCATATCAACTTTCATAGCTTCGATATTTCGCACAGTATCTTTCAAAGTCTCACCTTTACTAACACTGCTTCCAGAAACTGCAAAGTTCACAGAATCAGCAGAAAGTCTTTTTTCCGCAAGTTCAAAAGATATTCTAGTTCGTGTCGAGCTTTCATAAAAAAGATTTACAATTGTTTTCCCTTGAAGAGTAGGAACTTTTTTAATCGGTCGTTCAAGTATTTCACGGAAAGTTGTTGCTGTGTCTAAGATTAGTTGAATGTCTTCTTTAGGAACATCCTTTAGACCCAATAAATGTCGGCTTGATAATGACATGTTTCTTTATTTCTTTTCTGATTCAATAATATAAATGGCATCTTCGCCATCGTGTTCTTTAATTTTAACTTTTATTTCTTCGTTGTGTGATGTTGGAATATTTTTTCCGACGTAATCTGCGCGTATTGGCAATTCGCGATGACCTCTATCGATAAGAATACAAAGCTGGATAGAACTCGGTCTTCCCATGTCCATAATTGCATTTAAAGCGGATCGAACTGTTCGCCCTGTAAATAAAACGTCATCAACCAGAATTATATCCTTTTCATTTATATCAAACGTGATGTTGGAGACAGAAACTTCCGGCTGTTTTAATCTTGTTCTAAAATCATCGCGATAAAGTGTTACATCAAGCACCCCAAATTGTATATCAGCATTATCTATCTGCTTAATTTTTTCAGCAATCCGTTTTCCTAAAAACTCACCCCGAGTTCTCATTCCCATCAAAACTAGATTGTGTGAACCTTTGTTTTTTTCAAGAATTTCGTGAGCCATTCTTGTAAGGATTCGGTCAAATCCTTCAGCATCTATTATTTTTGATTTTACGTCCATATACAAAAAAGCCTCTTTGGATTAATTATCCTCAGAGGTTACCTTATTTTTATTTTACTTGTATTTTCTTTCATCCTTTTCCATCTCGCCGGATAGAGTTAAAGGTTAATTTTATTTGATTCAAACTTAAGGTTATTAATTTTTAAAGTAAAGATTAAAACAGCTTTGATCGAAAATATTTTTATATTTGCCTTGCAGATAAAACACCTTTTTCGGGGTGTAGTCCCGATCAGGAATCGGGATAAACTCCGCCCGACTAGCGCATCTCGATATATCGGGACAGTCATAGGTTCTTTAAAATATTTTAGTTTGTACACTTTTTCGGGGTGTAGCGCAGCCCGGTAGCGCGCTTCGTTCGGGACGAAGAGGCCGTAGGTTCGAATCCTATCACCCCGACTATGAATTTTTACGCATACATTTTGTTCGCTGAAAAATTGGACAAATTTTATATTGGACACACTAATGATTTGGAAAGAAGAGTAAATGAACATAATTCTGGTTTTTCTAAATCTACTAAAACTGGAATTCCTTGGAAGTTGGTTTACTCAAATTTTTTTATTTCTAAATCTGAGGCTTATGCTTTTGAGAGAAAAATTAAATCAATGAAAAGCAGAAAATTCATACTTAATTTGATTGATTCACAATAGCGCGTCCCGACGCGTCGGGAAGGCCGTAGGTTCTCCCGAAGGGATGGCTTCGCCAGAATCCTATCACCCCGACTATGAATTTTTACACATACATTTTGTTCGCTGAAAAATTGGACAAGTTTTATATTGGGCACACTAATGATTTGGAAAGAAGAGTAAATGAAAATAATTCTGGTTTTTCTAAATGTACTAAAATGAAATCCCTTGGAAGTTGGTTTACTCAAAATTTTTTATTTCTAAATCTGAGGCTTATGCTTTTGAGAGAAAAATTAAATCAATGAAAAGCAGAAAATTCATACTTAATTTGATTGATTCACAATAGCGCGTCGGGAAGGTCGTAGGTTCTCCCGAAGGGATGGCTTCGCCAGAATCCTATCACCCCGACTTTCTAAAATGGAATGATGGAGTACTGGAATATTGAAGTAATGGAGTTAGAATTGTAGGGTTTTATTTCTATTATTTATGATTTATTGTCTAACTCTTGTTTTTGTCATTTCGACCAAAGGGAGAAATCTTTCAGTAATATCGAAGAAGATTTCTCAGTCGAAGACTCCTTCGAAATGACTTTTTTGATTTCTCAACAAAGTTTTTTGAGATTTTAAATTCCAATACTCCAAAATTCCATTATCCCTGTCGTTATATTTGATAACAATAAATACTAAGAATATATGGCACAAAATCATTCATTCGATATAGTTTCTGAAATTGATTTTCAGGAAGCTGATAATGCTGTTAACCAGGCATTAAAAGAAATTCATCAGCGTTACGATCTTAAAGATTCTAACACCGAACTTGAGCTGAACAAAAAAGATAAGCTCATTACTTTGAATACAAAGGATGATTATTCGCGTAAATCAGCTCTTGATATTTTAGAAACTAAATTTATCCGTAGAAACATTTCTATCAAGGCTCTAAAGTTTAATGAACCTGAAGCCGCTGCTGGCGGAAGACTTAAACAAGTTATTAACCTTCAAAGCGGAATCTCAAAAGAAAATGCTAAGATTATTACAAAGCTTATTAAAGAATCCAAACTAAAGGTCAGTGCCCAAATTCAGGATGAACAGGTTAGGGTTACAGGTGCAAAGATCGATGATCTTCAAGCAGTTATTACATTGGTAAAACAATCTGAATTAGACTTTCCTACCCAGTTTGTGAATATGAAGTAATTATTAAAACATTGAAATCTAATAGTAGATCTTATTTTGCATTAATCATTATTGCGTCATTTCTAATTGCAACATTAATCAAACTCTATTTAAGACCATATTATTCGGGCAGTAATCATT
>Ga0172367_10001146_pt1 | contig 39677 bp, 32 predicted proteins | sample Lak10m_FD_114542 | JGI IMG/M metagenome (GOLD analysis project Ga0172367, IMG submission 114542) | Freshwater microbial communities from Kabuno Bay, South-Kivu, Congo - kab_022012_10m | ecosystem: Environmental > Aquatic > Freshwater > Lake | place: Democratic Republic of the Congo: South-Kivu... | reverse complement strand
TTGGCACTCCGGCGCCGGGTTTCGTCGTAGAGGCGGACGTGGCCGTCGGCGGATGCAGTGGCCAGCCGGCCGCGGCTGTCATACGTGGCCCAGAACACCTCGTCGCCGTAATCGGCGTCTTGGGCCAGCAGCCGTCCGCTTTTGGCCTCCCAGAAGCCGATGCCGACCGGGCTGCCGTCGACGCTGTTTTTCTGAAAGGCGGTAACCAGAGTCTGGCCATCGGGGGAATAGACAAGGTGGTTGATGCCGGCGGGCAGCGAGCCGATCCGGCCCAGCAACGTCTCCGTCTCGACATCAAACACGTATATCGCCGCCCGGTCGTCCCAGAGCAGGCCGGTGTAGCCGCTGGCCACCAGCCGTCGGCCGTCCGGCGAGAGTGCCACTGCCATCAACGCGCCCTCGCGCCCGGGACCAATCGGGACTCGCAGGGTCGCCTTAAGCGCGCCGGCCGGCAGCGTCCAGATGCGGATGGTCTTGTCTGCCCCGGCCGTGGCCATCAGCCGGCCGTCGGCCGAAACCGACAAGCGGGTGATGGCCGCGGTATGGACGCCGGTCTCGACTCGCAGGAATGGCTGCGCCGGCACCTCTCCGGCCGTCGGAGCGGCGGGCGCCGTGCCCGTGGTCAGGACGAAGAGGGCGAGAGCGAGCCGGAGGGCCCGCTTCCAGCGACCGGCCGTGGTTGGGACCATGGGGCTATTTCTCGCTTGGCGACTGGGCTGCCGCCCAGGCCCGCTCGGGGGGATGCTCCCCCCGATCCCCCTGCTTTTTCATGAATAAGACAGGGGTCTGGGGCGGTCACGCCCCAGGCGGGCGCGGGCGGCAGCCCGCGCGCACTGAACACACTAGCCGAAACTGCCATCCACACTCGCCCCGTTCAACGATGCCGTCTGCAACTCGTTGGTCCGGTTCGAGATGACCTGCGCCCTGGTCGCCAATTGCAGTGCAGACCTATCCACTTGGTTGGCGGCCTGTCCTTCGGCAAGATTGCGCTTCTGCAACGCGCTCCCGCCGGGCTTGCCGTTGCCGCCGGCTTGCGTCCGGGCAGCGGCCTGCTGAGCCTGAACCTTGACCCGGTTGCTCGATCCCGGATTGATCTGTTCGTTGGCGTAGAGGAAATCCGAGCTCCGCTTCTGGACGTCCTCGTTGACCTTCTTGGCCAGCGTATAATCATCCGTCAGCTTGCCGCGCAGCGAGGCGAACTGGGCATCCGCCTGCTCACGCCCGATCCGTTTGCCCTTGAGGGCCTGACGAATGTCCCGGGCCTGCTTTTTGCGGCAGTTGACCAGTTGATCGAGCGCGTACTGGGCCTCGTTGACCTTGATCAACTCGGCGTCCATGTCGGTCAGGACCGAGTTGTAGAGAACCTGCTTGTCCTTGGTCTGCTGCTGACGAGACACCCAGTAGCCGCCGGCCGCACCGACCAGGGCGCCGCCCGCCGCGCCGATAGCCGCGCTCTTGAGGTCGCCGCCGGCGACCAGGCCCAGCATCGCCCCGCCGATCGCACCGACCACGGCCCCCTTCATGATGTCTTCGGCAAAGAAGTCACCGGTGGCATCCAGGGCGACCCGGTACTGGTAGCAGGCATCGGAGGTATCAGTGCCGACCCGCTCCTCTTTGGTACCGGCGCAGCCGGCCAGCACCAAGCCGCAGAGGGCGAGAGCGCCGACCGCTCCACGCAGGTGATCGGAAAATATTCTCGTTATCATTGCCGGTCAATGCCTCTTGTTGGCCTCTGGTCCATAGGGCTTGCCAGTTGAGACGAGCGCGTACGGAACGGTCATGTGACCATATGTCATACGCTTGTCCCGATGAGAGTCAACAAAAGAATTGCCGGCCGCAGCCGTCCGTTCCGGTTGTTCTGCGCGTCCTTATCGAAGTCCCGTGCGATCCCACGATCAGGCTCAAACGAACGTTCTGCAATTTGACGTCCCGCGCACCGCATGCCCCTTAGAAAAAAAAAGCGCAGTTCCAGTGCTCCCCTCATGCACAATTTGCCGAAATTTCGTGCGATCGACGGCCGGGAGTCCTACCCCCCAAAGGGGCCTGACTCCCGGCCGATCGCATCAGGTGACGGGAAATGCAGGCCCCCCGCGCTCCTTGCAGCGAAGACGTCTTAACGAGTCCAGCCGGCCTTCCTGGAGCACATCGCCTCTTCCTTCGGGTGGGTCTTCTCCCACGCGGTCACCGACAGCGTTTCCGAGGAGGACATCTCGTTGACCATGCAGACGCAGTAGGTCAGAACGGTTTCCGTCGACTGTTTTTGATCGGCATTATCCATGACGCACTTGGCGACCCACTTGTCGTCATCGGCGTCCGCCAGTACCGGGCCGGCCACGAAGACGGCCGCGAGCGCCCAAAGTCCACAAAGCAACCGGGTTCTGTTCATTCTGTGTCTCCAGCATGTTGGATCTGGTTGGAAAAAAGCTCACGACTGCAACCTGAGCCGGCCGGCGACCAAGTCAAGCGGTTGCCGCCGAAATGGTCCTGACCGCCGCGCCGAAACCCCATGACATAACGAGACGGCAGGTCCACCGTCAAACCTACCGTATCGTGGATTGCAAGGAATTGTACGGCGGCAGAGTGCCAAATCGGAACACGCCATTGTACGAGTGCCCGGCCTCCGAGCCGGCCGGGGCATGGCGAGCCCTCCAGCGTCCTGTCAACAGGCCGGACGCCGTCACAAAGGAAAGAGAAGGGCGGGACGTCAGCCCCGAAGATCGCCGCGATGGCTGCGAGTCCGGACCGGCACCGGCTCCGGCGTCTGGACGACTGCCAGCACGCCACACCACAGGGTACAGACGGCAAGCGTCACGATAGCGGTCAACATGGCTCCTGTCCCTCCCCAATTTTTGCCCTATCGGTCCACCGGACCGTTGGCCCGGCTGATGGCGGACCGACGACCAAATTCACTGACCGATGCCATTCTCGAATCGGCGACCGATCCGAGTCCCGCCCGCGGCATGCTGCACTGCATTACAATATGGCATGGGAGCCATGCGCAACGGAAGTGCAAAGGGTGCACCTGCGACCATGAGCAAGTCAAGGGCGACGTCGCTGGCGGACGGTGAAAAGTCGGTCACCTGTGTGCAGAACCCTGGGGGCCGAGGGTTTGCCCGATTCGCTTCGGGCGGCATGACTTGTGTGTCACGTTCCGCAAGCCGCCCCTGCCGCCAAGGTTATGCACGCCCGGCAAGCGTCCCGTCGCCTCACGTCACGTTACGTCAAGTCGCCTCACGTCAGGTCAGGTCAGGTCACGCCGCCTCCCCGTCGTCCGGCTCCAACGCCCCCTCCGGCAGCTCGGGTGCGCGTGCCGGCAGGTCGATGGTAAAAACGGTCCCCTGGCCCGGCAGGCTGTTCAAGGCGATCCTGCCGCCGAGGTGGACGGTCACAATATTATGAACAATCGATAATCCAAGGCCGGTACTGCCACGACTGCGGCGGGTGGTGAAGAAGGGATCGAAAACCCGTCCCTGCACCTCGGCCGGGATGCCCTTGCCGTTGTCGGCCAAACTAAGGATGACCCCTCCACCGGCGTCGGCAGAACACGTTAGACGCAGCCGGCCGCCGCCGCCGGGTTCGAACGCATGGGTGAGGGCGTTCATGACCAGATTAACCACCACTTGTGACAAAAGGCCGGGGAAGGAGACGATCTCCAACGCGTCGACCGCCCCGCAGTCGGTCTCGAGCGTAACGCCGGCGCGCCGAACCGCGGGCGACAGGCTGGTAACCACATCATCCAGGAAGGGCCGGATTGGGAAACGCCGACAGTTCTCACTGGTCCGGTCTGCCGCCACCTTTTTAAAGCTGTCGATCAGGGATGCCGCTCGCCCAAGGTTTGAGAGCACCAGCGCCGAAGTTTCCTCGAGCATCGCCAGGTAGTCGGACAACTCCCGTTTTTTCAGCGCGTTGTCGCCGAATTTGCCGCGTATGACCGCGTTCTGATCGGAAAGATAGGACATCGCGGTCACCCCGACCCCGATCGGGGTGTTGATCTCGTGGGCGACGCCGGCCACCATCGCCCCAAGCGAGGCCAGCCGCTCGGCAGTCACCAGGCCGATCTGAGCCTGACTGAGCTTTTCTACCGTCTCCCGCAACGCCTCGTTGGCCCGCTCCAACTCCCGGGTCCGCTCCTTGATCCGTCGCTCGAGGAAAAGCTGGAACTCCCGCTCTGCGGTGGTTTCCCGGCCGGTACCACGATAGCCGCGGACCACCCCGTCCCGTCCGAATGTTGGCACTCCGCTGAGACGCGCGTAGCGCATCCGCCCATCCGATGCTGTCCAGCGCACATCAAAATCATTAAACGGCTCAGCGCGTCCCATCTCGATGTAAAGCGCTTCCCAGCCCCCCGGACTCTCGGGAACAAGGCCCAGCCGATCGAACGGGAAGCCGATGACGGCGCTCACCGGCGTCCCGACCCACTCCTCAAAGCGCTGGGAAATCAGAACCACGCAAAACGCTGAGTCAACCTCCCAGTACCAATCATAGGATGCGGCGGCAAAATCACGGAACCGCTCATTGCTGGTCCGCAATTCGGCCTCAAGCCGGTCGCGCTGGCGGTTGCGGCGGTCGAGATCGGCCGCCATGACATTGATGCTGCGCTCAACCGTCCCCAGTTCATCACGCCCGATCGCCAACGGCCAGAGGTTGCTTGCCCCGGCGCCGATTGCCTGCATCCGCTCGGCAACGCGCTGAATGCGGCGCAAAACCGTAACCCGGAACATGCCGATAATCATGGTCGATGTCAGCACGATCCCGATTATCGATGCTGCAACCACTGCCAGGGTCATCAGACGCTTGGCGCGGATTAACTCGGTGGTATCGACCTTAATGTAAGCGTGAAAGGTCGGACGCTGACCGCCGCCGACCAGGAGCGGGGTGATATGGATCAAGTAGTCCTTATCGCCTTCGCTAAGGCGGACCAACTGTGGCTCGAGGACGTCCGGACCGACCCACTCAAGCCGAAATCCGGGCAGATCCTGCACCGCCCGCCCAACCATCGCCGGATCCAGGGCATAAAACACGAAACCGCCACCGCCGACGATCATACCATCGACCAGGGTTTCGCCGATCAGCCGACGCATGGTTTCGCGGTCGCTGATCGCATCCAGGCTCATGACGCCGCGCGTCAGCAGCAGGCCCGGCTTTTCGACCAGATCGATCGTCCGCTGCTCAAGTGCCGCATTCAGCCGGCCCACCGCAAACATGCCGATCAGGACCAGAATCGCGAGCTCCGCCACCACCACAGCAGCGGCGACCCGCACTCCGAGGCTGCCCGTGAGCCGTTCCAGCACAGTCCCGTACCGTCATCCCGGGTGGGCAGAACGCCCACCCTCTCTCAACGACCGCCGGACATCCCAAAACGGTCCCCGCTGCCTCCTCCGGACCACGCCGCCGGATGAGAAAAACGGCGCACCGTCGCCGTCGCTCAGTCCGGCGCCAGAAAGAAATACTGGGCCGGGTTGGTCGGCGCCGGAGTTGGATACAACCAGGAGTTCAACCACACCTCGGGAACGTTTTGCAGTGAGCTGCGCACAATGCCGTTGCGCAGCGGTGGCCACAGACATATGCCCATGGCATAAAACTGCTCGGCGGAAATATCGAGAATGCGCTTCATCAGCCCGAGCTGTTGCTCGGTGTCGCTCGTCCTCAGCACCTGCCGATAGAGATCGATTTGCTGACGCACGGGTGCCGGCGGCTCCTCGGCCGCCGGTCCGGCTGGATCGACCAACCATTGCCACCACGCAGGGCCATAGTATGATTCGTACGTCCACGGCAGATAGTTCCAAACCTCGACCATCGGATCAATACCGCCATCCGAGAAACCGATCAAGGCCTCGAACCGGCCTTCCCGGGCCCGCGTCGCCATTTCACCGCGGGCAAGCGCTTCAATCCGCATTTTCACGCCGACCGCCCGCCAATCCTCGGCGACCATCTCCAGCATCTGGAGCTGATAGGTCTTATTCTGACGCACCAGAACGGCGAGTTCGAGCGGCCGTCCCTGGGCATCCAGCCGGATGCCCTCGGCGTCGCGACCCGTGAAACCCAAGCGATCGAGCCGCCGGTTTGCTTCATCGCGGTTGAAGGCAAGGTACTGACGGGCCAACCTGAAATGATAGAATCGCGACTCTGGGCGAGGGGCCGGCTGCTGGACCATCGCCCGCCCATCGAAGAGCTTGGCCACCACCCGATCACGATCGATCGCAAACGAAAGCGCGGTTCGTAAGTCCAAATTCGATAGAATCGCCCGCCTTGCCGGATCGGGATGGGTAAGATTAAACATTACCACTAGCGTATTCGAATTAGTGTCGGCCACGCTGATAAATTTGAAGGCGCGATTATTATTGAACCTCTGCTGAAGCCACTCCGCCTCCTGCTGAGCGATATTACGCTTTTGCATATCCAGCGCGCCATCGCCAATGGCCGCCATCAGCGCCTCACGATCGGCAAAGCGCAAAAAGGCGACCTCATCAATATAAGGAAGTTGCTGACCAGCGGGGTCTATCTTCCAATAATAGGGATTGCGGCGGGCGATCAGCCGCGGCGGGGTTCCCGCCTCCAGGCGGTCGATCACCCATGGGTCGAGCGTCGGAATCGACTCGGCCGCCTGAACCGATCCCGCGCCAATATCGCCCCAAGCCGTCCCCACGTCGCCCCGGCGCAGCAACGCCCGCGGCGATGAGGGTTGGCGATCGAGGCCGCTTTTGAGACGGAACAGGGTCGGCCAGTCGGAAACACCACTTGCCTGCATCTCAGCGGCGAGGCCGTGCGGAGTGCTGAAGCGGGCATGGTATCGGGCCAAGCGATGACGGGGAAATTCGGTGGGGCCGCGCTCGTTCTGTCCGGCGGCCAATTGGCGCAAGAAAAGGCTGTTGGGCGCGGCAAACGTGAAGGTAAGGCTCTGGCTGTCATGGACGGTGAGCTGCGGCGCCTGTCCGCCAGCAAACCACCAGGAGGGCGGCTCGGGGGTTACCGACCGGTCAAGCAGGACGCCTTCGTACCAAAAGCGGACATCTTCAGTCGTGAACGGCTCACCGTCCGACCAGCGCAGCCCCGACCGCAGGATAAAGGTAAAAGTGGTGGAGTCGGCATTGACCTCAACCGCACGTGCGACATTCGGGATGACCTTCTGCCAAGCCGGATCCCAACGCATCAGCGGCTCGTAGCCGGCCAGCGTATAGATTGCGAGGCCATCGCCGTCACCCACCAGGCCGGTAGCGATCCGCCCGCCATAGGTCCCGATTCGGCGCAGCGGCTGGAGCAGCACCGGCTCGGTCGGCAGCCGTTGCTCGACCGCCGGCAGGCGCAGACGTGCCACCTCCTCGGCCAGCACCGGCGCTTCCTTGAAGGCGGCTGCGAACGCCACCTCATGGAACGTGGTGGCCCCCAAGACCGCTGTCGCCGACACTGCCGCCAATACGATCAGGAACCGCCGGGCTGCGGCCCGGGCTCCATCCCATACGTCCACAGTCGCCCCCTCAGCTCCGCTCACAAGTCCCACGCCCATCAGGCGAACGTCTGCGGAGATGGCGCCGGTCCCGCGAAGCCAACCGCTCAACGTCCGCAATACGGTTCCGCAATTGACCACGACCCCCTCACGCATTCATACGTCCGTCGGCAGATGACTCCGTGGTGGTCGCCGGACGATCTTTGCCAGACGTCCTTATCCATAGGGACGCCGTTCTAAGAAACGCCCTTCCATAGGGACGCCGCTCTAAGGCCGTCAGATGGCGCTACCGTACCGCCGGGGCCGCCGGAACCGAGGAGGGGTACCGCCTAACCCAAGAGAACGAAAGAGCATCGGACGAAAAAACAACGGACACGACGTTTCCCATTTTCTCAGAGAGATGTAAACTCGGGATCGAATACGTCCAGCCGCTCCGGTTCTTTGCCCATGTCGCCGCGCCCCCCCACCCGCAGACCGCAGCGTCCGATAGCCGTGGCCCTCAGCCATCGCTTCGGGAGCGAATCGCTGCCACGGGTGGTTGCCTCCGGACGCGGCTGCGTGGCCGAGCAAATTCTGGAAATCGCCTTTGCCAACGGCGTCAAGGTACGTCAGGACGCCGATCTGGTCGAGATTCTGGCGGCCGTCGACGTCGACTCGGAAATTCCGATTGCGGCGATTGCTGCGGTGGCCGAAATTCTCGCCCGGGTGTACGAAGCCAATGGCCGGCTGCGGGACGCCGCCGCTGGCGTTTCGGACCAGCCGGTGGCCACGGGCGAAGCCGGATGCACGCAAGAGGCTGCGCGCACGGACGAGAAGGACTCGGGTGACGTGATTGGCGATGCGGGGAGCGGCCGTGAGGCCGGACACAACCGCGGCCGGGCCGCCATTGGCCACGGGAACGGCCACGCGGCCAGCCACAAGGGCGGAGGGCGCGGGGCATGACGACCCCGATCCCGGAACCAGTGGGCGGCTGGCGCGAGGGCGCCGATAGCCCCGCGGGCACGCAGAGTGACGACATCGGGTCGCTCGCCCAGGCGCTGGACCGGCTGGATGAGGAGTTGGCCGCGGCGCAACGCGCGCTCGAGTCCGGGCAGATGGTCAACCTGACCGGACTAGACCCGCGGATGGAGCGGTTGTGTGCCGCGGTGCTTGACGCCCGACCGTCGGCGCGCAGCCTGCTGCCGCAGCTCGGACGCCTGATCAGCCGGCTCGACGGTCTGGAAACTCTTTTGCGGTTGCGCCATCAGGCTGCCCGCTGTCTAGCTGAAGCATCTGTGCCCAGCGGCGAAGACCACGCCTCGGCGCTCAAGCGCGCCAACCGTGCCTACGGCAAGACGCCGTCCGACGGGTGATTCCTGAAGTCGAGAAAAGAGGGGGGGGCCTGGGGGGCCGGTCAGGCCCCCCTGTTAGGGGGTTCGGGGGGCGAAAGCCCCCTGACGTTTGTGTGCCCAATAGTCGGGGGGCTTCCGCCCCCCCGAATGGCCCCCTGATCCAGGGCCTCACCGGCCCCGGAACCCCCCTTTTTTTCATTAGGGGAGAGGTGCCTGGGCAGTTTCGAGGAGCCGTTTCCTTTGGCCGTACCGTTGTCCATCCCGCTTCTGGAGGCCGAAACCTGGGTGCGCTTTGTGCTGGCACTCGGGATCGTGCTCGGGCTGCTCGGTGCCACCGCGTGGGGCCTGCGCCGTCTGGCCCTCGGCCTGCCGCTGGCCGGCGGCCTCGGCCGTCCGCGACGGCTGTCCCTGGTCGAGACGATCGCACTCGACCATCGGCGCCGGCTGGTGCTGGTGCGCCGCGACGGTACCGAGCATCTGCTGCTGCTGGGCCTGACCGGCGAGCAAGTGATCGAAAGCACCATCGTCGGCCCGGGGGCGGGGGCGGGGGCGGCAGCGGGACCGGGACCGAAACCCGGGGGCGTCCCGCCGGCCGCGGCGGGCGGCGACCCCCCCGATGGATCGTGTGCCCGGTTTTCGGGGGGCTTCCGCCCCCCGAACGCCCCCTGATCCGGGGCCTGACCGGCCCCGGAACCCCCCTTTTTTTTAAATTGGCGCGGTAGCAGGGCAGTTAAGAGTATCTATTGAGTTTTCCGGGGATGTTGTCCCCTGCCTTCCCTGCGAAGGGCCCCTTGAGCAATGGACTGCGGGCCCTTGGAAACCGCGAAGGGGAGCGGGGATCGTCGGCCAAGGGGGAGAGGGTATATTATTACACAATACTCTATGGTCCGCCGCGCGCTTCGGCTCAGCGCCGCCCCCGGCATGATTCCCGCCTGGAAATCCCGCCCGTCATGGGGGCGCGGTCTCCGGTCCCGAATCGTGCCGGCCGGTATTCTCGTCATCGCCCTGATCATCGGTCTGATCACGGCCGGCCCGGCGCTGGCCCAGACCTTTACGCTCGATCTCGGCGCCGGTGGCGGCTCTACCACCAGCCGCATGATCCAGATGGTGGCGTTGATTACGGTGCTGTCGCTGGCACCGTCGATTCTGGTCATGATGACCTGCTTCACCCGCATCGTCATCACGCTTTCGTTCCTGCGGACAGCGCTCGGCATCCAGCAAATTCCATCCAACACCGTCATGATCAGCCTGGCGATGTTCCTGACCTTTTTCATCATGGCCCCGGTCTTTGAGCGATCATATCAGGAAGGAATCGTCCCGCTCATCAATGAGGACATTGAAGAACTCGAGGCCTTCCACCGCACGGTTAAGCCGCTGAAGGAGTTCATGCTGAAGTTCTCGGAGGAACGGGAACTGAAGCTCTTCGTCGACATGGCCAGGATAGAGAAGGTCCAAGGACCGGACGATCTGCCACTTCAAGTGGTGGTGCCGGCATTCATGGTGTCCGAACTCAAGCGATCGTTCGAGATCGGCTTCCTGCTCTTTTTGCCCTTCTTGATCATCGACATGGTGGTCGCTGCTATTTTGATGTCGATGGGCATGATGATGCTGCCGCCGACCATGGTCGGCATCCCGTTTAAGATCATCTTTTTTGTGCTGATCGACGGCTGGTACATGATCACCGCAACGCTGGTGAAGAGCTTCGGGACGATTCAGTAGGGGGAATGGGTATGCGATCGATGGGCGGGGGGGGCCACAAAAAAAGCGGGGGGCTTTCGCCCCCCGGCCCCCAACTGGGGGGCCTGACCGGCCCCCCAGGCCCCCCCTTTTTTTTAGACATTGACACCTGGGCGGACATCGCAATTAAGCATTGGTAAGATTCATGAGCCGTATCGTGACATTGAGCTGAGAGGCGCCGCGCAAGGATGCGGGGGCTCGGGCAGCGACGGCGGGAGTAAGGCGGCGATGATTGAGAACGGGCTCTCGGCAGGTCTGAGCGGACTGGCCGGACGTGCGGCACGCGGGGCCTGGCCTCAGACGACGCCGCAGGCCGGCACCACCACCTCCTCCTCCTCGTCGTCGTCATCCTCGGGCGGCGCGGGCGCGAACGCGGCCCGCGCGGGCGGTGCCGGGCCGGCGTTTCAATTTGGCGGATCGCTGGCGGCATTGTTTGATGGCGCAGGAGGCGCAGGAGGCGCGGCCGGCACCCGCAGCAGCGATGCGGCCGAGCGGCTGAAGCAGAGCGTCGCCGCGGCCGAGGAGTTCGGCAACCGGGTCCAGGAGACACTCGATACCGCCAACGAACGCGTCGGCCAGCTCCTGGCCATGTTCGGGATGGAAGACGAGTCGGTCAAAGAGGCCAAGGAAAAGCTGGCCGAGAAGACCGGCAGCAAACGCACGGCACCGGCAGGCGAAGGCGCCGAAGGCCAGCCGGCGGGCGCGATGTCTCCTTTCGCGCCGCCGACCATGCCGGGGCTCGACGTCCCCGGCGCCACCGAGGCGGCAACGCTCGAACGCCAGTCAAGTTCCTCACGGTTCGCGCTCCAGGTCGAGAACATCGATCTCACGCTGGAAACCGGCGGCAAGAAACTCTCGGTCTCGTTCGAGCGGACCACCGCCATGGTCGAGTCGTCATCCGAGTCGCTCTATGCCGCCTATGCCGGCGGTCCCGGCGGCAGCGCGGCATCGCTCGAGATGTCTAGCGAGCATATGATGATGGCAAGCCAGGAGCAGAGCCTGTCGATCTCGTTTGAAGGCGGCAGCGAAGAAGAGGCGGCCGCGGTGCGCGCGCAGCTCGAGTCGCTGATCGCCGACGGCGGCCTTGACGCGCTGTTGAATGGCGGCACACCGCCCATGGGTGGGCCGCCGCCCGAGGGTGGGCCGCCGCGGGGTGGAGCCGCCGGAGGCGCACCTCCGGCCCTGGCCCGCATCCGGCCGGCCCCCGCCGGAGAGGGATCGGAAACACAAGGCGCCGGTGACGGGAGCGGCAAGGCTGGACTGGCCGGCTTCCAGAAGTTCATCATGGACCTCGCGGTTCCCATTCTGCGGCCGGGTGCGGATGACGCAGACAAGGCGGCGGCCGCCGGAGCCGCGACTGGCGCCGGAGCCCCCAACGGCAGTCGGGGGCAACTCGACATCCGGGCATAATGAGGCGGACCTCGCGTGAGGCGATCGCGCGTCCGGTAGCCGGCGTCTTTTCCCAATCGACAGGTGGGTTCGCCGGTTGCCTCCGGTATAAGGCAACGCGTAGAAAAGAATGCTCCAACTCCGGCGGTTGTCCCCGTCCCATTATCTGGTTTCCAAAGGCCCGCCGGCCTTTGGTAGGGGGTGTCGGGGGACAAAGTCCCCTGACGAACCGTGGCACTTGAAGCGCCTATTTCTGCGCCTCTCCTAACCTAAGGCGACCGGCCGGCTATGAGCGGTAGACGGACAGTGGTGGCGGCGCTGGTGGCCGCCGGGCTCTTGGCCGCGACAGGGGCATTTACCGCGCCGGCGGCCGGAGCGGACGGGCTCTCACGCACCCATTCCGAGCATTTTGACCGGCCGGAATTTCCTGTGCCCTCACACCTGCCGGTCTTCCAGGCCCTGCCGGTGCTGCCCAAGGTCTACTCCCGCGACCCCAAGAAGGAGTGGCGGAGCGCCGGTCAGTTCGAGCCGGACCTCAGCGACGCTTGCGCGCGCCGCGAGTTCCGCCAGCTCATGCCGCTGCGCTATCGGGCGGTGTTCAAGAACGGCGTCCTCGGCGTCGCCTTCGGCTATGGTCTCAATCTCTTTGATCCCAAGAAGCTGGCCAAGCCCGATCGACTCTATTACTTTCACGACGCCAATTCGAGCGGTTGCACGGTCATGTCCAACCGCTATCCCCCTCAGGGCCCGGCAACCGGTACCACCGCAGCAGCGACGCCGAGGGGGGGAAGATAGAGCCTCAGGTGGCAGCGGAGGCGCTTGTACCATGCGGGCTGCCGCCCGCACCCGCCTGGGGAGTTGCACTCCTCAGACCCCACGCTTTTTCTGGATTAACGATGAAGAAGGTGCGAGATCAGAAGGGGGAACCAAACGCCCCACCGGTCCCGACACCGAGGCGAACGGTCATGGCAACCACGATTGCCCATATTTCGGACCTGCATTTCGGCCGCGTCGATCACTCTGCGGCCGAGGCCCTGCTGGCAGATATCGCCCAGGTCCAGCCAACGTTGGTTGTCATCAGCGGTGATCTGGTCCAGCGTCCCGGACACGGCCATTTCAGCGATGCCCGCGACTTCATTGCCCGTCTCGCGGCGCCTTATCTGGTGGTGCCGGGCAATCACGATATCCCGGTATACAATCTCATCCGTCGCTTCACCGTGCCGTTTCATCGCTACCAGAGCTACATTTCGGAAGATCTTAACCCCTTTCATGTGACCGATGATCAGAGCCTGGCGGTCCTCGGCATCAACACGGCCCGTTCGCTGGTCTTGAACTTTGCCCACGGCCGCATCAACCACAAGCAAATTGCGTATATTCGCGAGGCGTTCGAGCAGGTGCCGAAGACCGCTTTCAAGGTCGTCGTCACCCACCATCCCTTTGTTCCTCATCCCGACGGCACCCGGCAGGGCTTGCTTGGGCGCGCCAAGCTCGCGCTGCCGGCGCTGGTCGCGAGTGGCGTTGACCTGCTGCTGTCCGGCCATCTGCACCGGAGCTTCTCGGGCGACGCTTCCGACCATCATCGCTACCTCGAGGGATCGATCCTGATCGGCCAAGCGGCGACCGCGACCTCGACCCGACTGCGCGACGAGCCCAATGGCTACACGTTAATTACCGTGGATTCGCCGCTGGTGACCTTTCAGCCGCGGGTCTGGCTGGGCGATGGCTTTCAGCCGGCCGGTGTTGATCGCTATCGGCGGCGGGAGCACAGATGGGATACTGAGCCGGTTTGAGCAGCGGGCTGCCGCCCGCACCCGCCTGGGGCGTTGCACGCCCCAGACCCCCGGCTTTTTTCATGAAAGGCAGGGGGGTGACGCGCAGAAAATAGTGTATCAAGTCTCCCGGTTATCCCCCTCTCAATATATACGGTTTCCAAAGGCCCGCCGGCCTTTGGTAGGGGGTGTCGGGGGACAAAGTCCCCTGACAAGTCGGGATACCCGAGGCACTTATCTCTGCCCTTGTCTTCTCTTCCACTGAGTTCCACCTATGACCGCACCCCGCTACGTCTTCCCCGGCAGTTTTCCGCGCAACCGCTTTCGCCGCAACCGCGCCGACGACTGGTCGCGGCGGCTGGTTGCCGAGCATCGGCTTACGGTCGATGACCTGATCTGGCCGCTGTTCGTCATAGAGGGCACCGGCCGGCGCGCCCCCGTCGCCTCGATGCCCGGGGTCGAACGGCTGACGGTCGACCTCGCGGTCGAGGCGGCGCAGATGGCGGCCGGGCTTGGCATCCCGGGCCTCGCGCTGTTCCCGGTGGTGCCGGCCGAACGCAAGAGCGAGGACGCGGCGGAGGCGCTGCGTCCGGACAACTTGGTCTGCCGGGCGATTCGGGCGATCAAGCAAGCGGTGCCCGGGATCGGCCTGTTCGGCGACGTCGCGCTCGATCCCTACACCCCGCATGGCCACGATGGACTGCTGGTCGACGGCCGAATCGTCAACGACGAGACGGTGGCGGTGCTCGCCGCCCAGGCGCTGGTGCTGGCCGAGGCGGGGGTGGACGTGGCCGCGCCGTCCGATATGATGGACGGGCGCATCGGTGCCGTACGCGATGCGCTCGATCAACGCGGCTTCGACCATGTCCGCATCTGCGCCTACGCCGCCAAGTACGCCTCGGCTTTTTATGGCCCGTTCCGCGATGCGGTCAACAGCGCCGGATTCCTCAAGGGCGACAAGCGCACCTATCAGATGGACCCCGCCAACGGCACCGAGGCACTGCGCGAGGTCGGCTGCGACCTCGCGGAAGGGGCGGATATGGTGATGGTCAAACCTGGTCTGCCTTATCTCGATATCGTCTGGCGGGTCAAGGAGGCGTTCGGCGCCCCCACCCTGGTCTATCAGGTGAGTGGCGAGTACGCGATGGCGCGGGCCGCGGCCGCCAATGGTTGGCTGGCGTACGAGCGTACGCTGATGGAGTGCCTGCTTGCTTTCAAGCGCGCCGGCGCCGACGGCATCTTCACCTACGCCGCTCCCGACGCCGCGCGCCTGCTGGCCGAACGCTGACAAGGCGGAATCGTAACTGCCTGGGCCCCCCTGCCCTATAGAAAAAGAGGGGGTTCCGGGGCCGGCCAGGCCCCGGATCAGGGGGCCTTTCGGGGGGCGGAAGCCCCCCGACAAAGGGGCCACAAGCCGTCAGGGGGCTTTCGCCCCCCGAACCCCCAACAGGGGGGCCTGACCGGCCCCCCAGGCCCCCCCTTTTTTTATTCTCAGGGCTGGCCACCTGCCAATCAGCCGTCCCACTCCGGAGTCGCCGAGCACGCGTCTTGCACCCGACGGCGATCCCGTCTACACCTTGTGCCAGGGTGTTGTTTGCTGCTCTGGTTCCCTTGCGCGCGAGACCGTCATGAAATTCTTTGTCGATACCGCTGACCCCACCGAAATCCGGGAACTGGCCGCCACCGGTCTGCTCGACGGCGTTACCACCAACCCCACCCTGGTCGCCCGCACCGGGCGGCGGTTTCTCGATCTGGTCGCCGAGGTCTGCGCGTTGGTCGAGGGACCGGTCAGTGCCGAGGTCGCGGCGACCGACTATGAAACCATGCTCGCCGAGGCAAAGCGGCTGATCGAGATCGCGCCCAATGTCGCGGTCAAGGTGCCGCTTACTCCTGCCGGGCTCAAGGTCTGTAAGGCAATCAGCGGCCTTGGCCGTCAGGTCAACGTCACGCTTTGTTTCTCCGCTGCCCAGGCGATCCTCGCCGCCAAGGCCGGTGCCGCCTTCGTGTCGCCGTTCGTCGGCCGCCTCGACGACGTGGGCCAGGACGGAATGGGGTTGATCGCGGATATCTGCCAGATCTACCGTCAGTATCCGGCCTTCCGGACCGAGGTTCTGGTCGCCTCCGTCCGCCACCCGATTCATGTGGTTGCGGCAGCCAAGCTCGGCGCGCACGTCGCCACCATCCCGCCCGCGGTCATGCGCCAGCTCTTCAACCATCCGCTCACCGAGAGCGGCCTTGAGCGCTTTGTTGCCGACTGGAAGAAGACCGGGCAGTCGATTCTTTAGGACCGGCCGGCTGTCCTTTCTTCAGGACCGGCCGGCTGTCCTTGCGTCAGAGTTTCGGTTTCCAAAGGCCAATGGCCTTTGGTCCGGGGGTGTCGGGGGACGAAGTCCCCTGACCTTGCGCCGACCAGACGCACGCTTATTCCTCACCCCGCCTTAACTCAATGACATTGCTACTGCCCCCTTCCGCCCCCGCCCCCGCCCGCGCCCCGGCAACGCGACAATCAAAATGCCGGGAGCCAACCGAGCGCTTGCGAGGTCGACACCGGGAGCGGACGGGCTAACTTACTGCCGAGGGAAGCATATTCGACAGGCCGGGTGCGACTGGAATGACCCTTATCATCGACGGCGTGCTGGAGCGGAGCGAGCCGCGCACGGGACAGGTGCCGGTCATACTCGACTCGCCACACAGCGGGACATGCTATCCGACAGATTTCCGGTTTTCCTGCCCGCCGGCGGCGCTGCGCGAGGCCGAGGATTTGTTCGTCGACGATCTGATCGCCGATGCACCGGCTTGCGGAGCTACCGTTCTGCACGCGCTTTTCCCTCGCAGCTATATTGATACCAACCGGGCGCTGGATGATATCGACCCTGCATTGCTGGATTCCCCCTGGCCCGAGCCACTGAATCCGAGCGATAAGAGCCGCTATGGTCTTGGCCTCATTCGTTCCCTGTGTGGCCCCGGGTTGCCCATCTATGGCGGTCCGCTTACGGTCGGCGACGTCGCGCGCCGAATCGAGCGCTACTACCTTCCCTACCACCTTCACCTCGGCGTTCTGATCGAGACCCTGGCCGAGCGTTTCGGCACCGTGTGGCACCTCAATTGTCATTCGATGCCGTCGATGGTCCGAGTCGGCAACGGCAAGAGCCGGCTGCCCGACTTTGTGCTTGGCGACCGCCATGGCACGTCATGCGAGTCGCAGTTTGTCTCCTTCGTACGCCGTCGGCTTCAGGCGCGCGGCTATTGGGTCACCATCAACGATCCCTTTGCGGGTGCCGAAATTCTGCGCCGGTTCGCCTCGCCCTGGCAGGGACGGCACAGCCTTCAACTCGAGATCAACCGCGCCCTGTACATGGATGAGCACCGACTGGTGCCCCATGAGGGGTACACCCGCCTCAGGCGCGACCTCACCGCCCTGATCGGCGATATTTGCACGTACGCCTCCGGAAACCCGGCCGCACTGGCGGCTGAATGACAGCCCGGCCGCACTGGCGGCTGAATGACAGCCCGGCCGCATTGGCGGCTGAATGACAGAATGACAGAATGAGTGGCTCGCCCATGGAACACCCGGCCCCCCAGGCTATCCGCCGCGCCGACTACCTGCCGCCGGAGTGGCTGATCGACACCGTGGACCTCGTCTTCGACCTTCGCGACGAGGGAACGACGGTGACGGCAACGCTGGCAATCCGCGCAAACCTGCCGCTGGTGGCCCCGGCGGCGCACGCCGGAGGCGAACCGGGCGATAATCCGGACGGTAACCCGGACGGCGCCAGCGGTCCCGCCGAACGGGTGCTGCGGCTGAACGGCCACCATCTCGACCTTCTGTCGGCGGCGCTGGACAATCAGGCACTGGGCGCCGAGGCGCTCGAGGTTGGCGCTGAGAGCGTGATCGTACGTGGGCTGCCGGACCGGCCGTTCCGTCTCACGCTTGTCACCCGGATGAAGCCGGAAGATAATAAGGCTCTGGTCGGCCTTTATCGCTCCAGCGGTACCTATTGCACCCAATGCGAGGCCGAGGGCTTCCGGCGCATCACCGCTTTTCTCGACCGACCCGACGTCATGGCGCGCTATACCACGACGATCGAGGCCGATGCCGCCTCCTGCCCGGTGCTGCTCTCCAACGGCAACCTGGTCGGCCAGGGGCCGGCCGCGGGCGGACGCCATTGGGCGCGCTGGGAGGACCCGTTTCCCAAGCCGGCCTATCTGTTTGCTTTGGTTGCCGGCGACCTGCGCGAGGTGCGCGATACTTTCGTCACCCGGTCCGGACGTACGGTCACGTTGAGCCTGTTTGTCGAGCCCGGCAACGAGGGACGCTGCGGCCACGCGATGCAGTCGCTCAAGCGGGCAATGGCCTGGGACGAGCAGGTGTTCGGCCTCGAGTACGATCTCGACGTCTACAACATCGTCGCCGTCGGCGATTTCAACATGGGGGCGATGGAGAACAAGAGTCTGAATGTCTTCAACGCCAAATACGTGCTGGCCAGCCCCGACACCGCAACCGACCACGACTTCCTGGCGGTCGAGTCGGTGATCGCCCATGAGTACTTCCATAACTGGACCGGTAACCGGATTACCTGCCGCGACTGGTTCCAGCTCAGCCTCAAGGAGGGGCTGACGGTTTTCCGGGATCAGGAATTTTCGGCCGACATGAACTCGCGCGCCGTCAAGCGCATTGCCGACGTTCAACGCTTACGCGCCGGCCAGTTCGTTGAGGATTCAGGCCCCCTGGCTCATCCGGTACGGCCGGATTCGTATATCGAGATCAATAATTTTTATACGGCTACCGTTTACGAGAAGGGCGCCGAGGTTATTCGTATGCTGCGCACCCTGCTGGGACCCGACGGTTTCCGGCGAGGGATGGATAGGTACATCGCGCGCCACGATGGCCAGGCGGTCACTTGCGACGATTTTGTTGCTGCGATGATCGACGGTGCGTACGGCGCATACGGCGCATACGGAGCGTGCGGTAGGACCGACGCAACCGGCGGTGCGGAGCCGGACTTCAACCTCGAGCAGTTCAAGCTTTGGTACACCCAGGCCGGCACCCCCGAGTTGGATGTCGACGGCCAGTACGATGGCGGCGCGCGCACCTACCGGGTGACCGTACGCCAAGCCGTCCCGCCGACGCCCGGCCAGCCGACCAAGCAGCCGATGGTGATTCCGCTTGCACTCGGCCTTCTCGGCGCCGATGGGCGCGATCTGCCGTTGCGTCTGGCCGATGAGGCGTCGCCCCCCGGCCCGGCGGCAAGCCCGTTGCCCGGCCAGCCCCCCTGCCCGGCTCCGACAAGTCCGGCTCCGACCGGCCCGACTCCAACCAGCCCGACTCCGATTAACCTTGTGCTGCGGATCGATCGCGCCGAGCAAAGCTTCACGTTCGTGGATGTCCCCGAGCCGCCGGTGCCCTCGCTGTTGCGCGGCTTTTCGGCACCGGTTCGGCTGAGGACCCGGCTCGGTGACGCCGATCTCGCCTTTCTGATGGCCAATGACAGCGACGGTTTCAACCGCTGGGAGGCAGGGCAGGCGCTGGCTACGCGCAGCCTGCTTGCCGGGGTTGAGGCGGTGCGGACGGGCGTCGGTCTGTCGGCGTACTATGCGACGCAGCCTGGGGCGACGCAGCCAGGGGCGACGCAGCCAGGGGCGGCGCTGCCTGGAGCGGCGCTGCCCGGGGCGTTCGTGGCTGCGGTCGGGCGCTGTATTGCCCGGGCCGGCGAGGAGCCGGCGTTCGCCGCTCACGCCCTGGTGCTGCCGAGCGAAGGGTACCTTTCCCAGCAGATGGCGATTATCGCGATCGACGCCATCCACGAGGTGCGTCAAGCGGCACGCCGCCAGCTTGCCGCGGCTTGGCGGGCGGAGTGGCGGGCGCTTTACGAGACGTGCGCGCGTGAGGGCGGCGCCGACCTCTCCCCGCTCGCGATCGGGAGGCGCGCGCTCAAGAACCTCTGCCTGGCCTATCTGGTCGCACATGAGGATGCCGAGGCGGTCGCGCTCGCCGTGGCCCAGTACCGGACGGCCACCACCATGACCGACGCGATCGGGGCCCTTTCCGCGCTCGCCAACATCGACACGCCGGAGCGGCCGGTGGTGTTGGAGGACTTTTACACCCGCTGGCGGCACGAGCCACTCATCATCGACAAGTGGCTGTCGATCCAGGCCACCTCCGTACGTGCCGATACGTTGGCGACTGTGCGCGGGCTGCTCGGCCATCCGGGCTTCGATCCGCTCAACCCCAACCGGATTTATTCCCTGATCGGGGCCTTCTGCGGCGCCAACCAGGTCCGCTTCCACGAGGCCACCGGAGCCGGTTATGACTTCCTGACCGAACAAGTGCTGCGCCTGAACCCCGTCAACCCCCAGGTCGCCGCGCGTCTGGCCGGGCCGTTCGCCCGTTGGCGCCGCGTCGATCCCCACCGTCAGGCCCTGATCCGCGCCCAACTCGAACGCATCCTCGCTGCCCCCGGCCTGTCGCCCGATGTGTACGAAATCGTCAGCAAGACCCTGGCGGCGTAAGCGCAGCACGCAATATGGAAAAAAGGAGGGTTCCGGGGGCCGGTCAGGCCCTCGGATCAGGGGGCTTCGGGGGGCGGAAGCCCCCCGAAAATGGGGCACAGGTTTTCGGGGGGCTTTCGCCCCCCGATTCCCCCTGATCCGAGGGCCTGACCGGCCCCCAAGCCCCCCTTTTTGTGGCTTACGCGGCAAGGCGGAGACTGCGAACCACGAATAGGTGTCCGACCCACTCGGCCGTTTCGATCCGCTTGAGGCCACGCACCACCGCCAGCGTCACCACCGGCTCGAGTGCGACCAGGACCAGATACGACGCCGCAAACGCGAGCCACGATCCGAACGGCGTCTCGGTCTCGCCGATCATCAGCCAGAAGCCGACCATCGCGGTGACGCCCGAATAGTAGAGGGCATCGAGTTGGACAATCCGCCGCCAGCTCACGCGCGCATCCGCCGCGCCGGCCAACACCCGCTGGCCGAGGGTGTAATGAACGGCAATCAACGGCAGCATCAGCGACAGACTGTTGACGCCGAGGTGGACCAGATCTGTCGGCTCGAACGCCAGGCCCTGGAGGGCGAGACCGGCGGCAAAGCCGAGCAGGGTCGGCGTGAAGCCGAAGGTCAGGTACATGGCCATGGCGCCGACGAAGTGAAGTTCGGACGGCCCGACCGGCAGGTGAAAACTCTGCATGAACAGCGAGAAGAACAACGCGGCTGCCACCGTGCGGACCACTCCCCACGGCGCCCGCACGAGTTCGGCAAGCTGGCGGCGCGGGGCCGCCAAGGCGGCCGACACGCTCCCGAACACGCCCCACGCCACTACGCCTGCGGCGGCGGCATTGGCGGCCATCACCTTGACCGGTGCAACAAATCCTGGCTCGATGTGCATTTCGTCTCCTTAACTTGCACCCACCCGTGCAAGATTTCGTGAATCAAGAGAACGCGTCGGGCAGGTCTCCTGGCTAGCGACTCGTCGTTCGGCCGGTGATAGCGTCCCCCGGCTTGTGACGGGGGAGGACGATCGGACCAGACGAAAGACGCCCCAGCCTTCCCGGAATGACGGCAACCGCCGTTCCAGTGGCATGTCTCCCGGCCGCAGGCTGGCCGGACCCAATGGGGTGTCGGGCAGACGGGCGAGCGGTGGACGGGGGGCGTCGGCAAGTACTGACAGTTGCGGGGGCAGCCAGGGATCAGGCCCCGCTTGGGTCGGCCCTCCCCTGTTCCCTTTTCATCCTGCGGACTCGGTCCGCGTGGAACCCGAGCGGGAGAGACGGTACCCGAACGGTGGGCCAAGCGCAATGGCAAGCGGTTGCATGCAGCGGCTGTTCTGAGGTAGAATTGTGCTATCCGCTCAGATGGGCATTGATTAGAGAAAAGGGGGGGGCTGGGCCGCCGGTCAGGCCCCCCAGTTGGGGGCTTCGAGGGGCGAAAGCCCCCCGACGGGTCGTTGTGTCCCCTTTTCGGGGGGCTTCCGCCCCCCGAAGGCCCCCTGATCCGGGGCCTGACCGGCCCCGGAACCCCCTCTTTTTTATGCCATCAGTGATGGCGGGGCCGACTGGGGCGGGGGGCTGCCTTTTCTTCTGTTTCTTCTTCTTCTTCGGGCAAAGGAGGCACTCCCTGGAAGAACTGCGCTTCAGCATCGATGCCTTCCGTCCAGACACCATCCCCATGATCCGCCTCGCGGCGTATAAGGCGGAACTGGCGGCCCTGATCGGCCACGAGAAGAGTGTCCATTTCGTCCGCCTGGACTCCGGCAGCGTCGAACTGGTTCACAGGGTCGACCTGGAAGACCAGGCGAGGGTCGAGGCGCGCCTTTCCGCCCTTTGCAGAGGCGACGGCGTTCCCGATGCAGTCAGAGCCTATCACCGTCTTGATGGCATGCTCACCGCGGACAACGCCGTCGGCGTGCTGATGGTTGACCCTATGGCGGTTGTCATTCGGTTTCCCGGCATGACCAAGGCAGAGACAGTGGGCTATGGCGTCTTCAACCAGCAGGGCAGCTTCGACGGCGTTCCGGTCAAAGTTGGGGGGCTCGGCGAGATGGTGCCGATCCATCTTCAGGAAATCGGACCGACGGCGGCGGTTCACAATTGCATGGCCAGCCGGGAGATCGCCCGCGCCATCGCCGTCCATTTGTTCGAGACCCCGATCAGGGCGTACGGCACGGGACGATGGCGGCGGGATAGCAATGGGGCGTGGACCCTGGTTCGCTTCGTCATCAGCAGCTTTGAGGTACTGGACGACGCACCACTCGACGCCGTGGTCGCGCACTTGCGTCGCATCCAGGGAAGCCGCTGGCGCGAGGTTGAACGTCCACTGGCGACGTTGCGGGAACTGCGGGACGAAGAGGGTAGCGTTCATTGATGGTGATCTTCGACGCCAACTTCCTGCTGCTCCTGCTTGACCCGGAGGTGGATGTCCCCATCGACCCGGCAACCGGGCGGTCGCTTTCAAGAGCCCGGGAGCGCGTCGAGCACCTCATTGCCACCTTGTCCCGCCAGCGTGAGACCATAGGCATCCCCGCGCCCGTGGTCGCCGAGGTATTGGTCCATGCCGGGCGGGCGGGGCCGGAGTATCTCGGCGTGATCGGCGGCAGCAGCCATTTTCGTGTTCTATCCTTCGACCTGCGCGCCGCCGTCGAGGTTGCGGCGATGACCTCAGCGGCTCTGGCAGCCGGAGACAAAAGATCAGGTTGCACCGCCCCTTGGCAGAAAGTGAAGGTCGATCGTCAAATCACCGCCATCGGCGTCACGGAGCGCGCGTCCACCGTTTACGCCGTTGATCGGGATGTCATCCGACTGGCCAAGGAAGCCGGAATAGGAACGGTGAGTAGCTGGGAGTTGCCGCTTCCGGCCGGAGACTCCCAGGGAAGGCTGGATATTTGACGGCGGCTTATCAGGCCGCCCGTGGCGTGTTTTTTTATATACCACGTTGCCGTGAGAACCCGAGTCGCGTGGAGGGCGATGGTCTTTGGCACCAAAGACGATCCATACGAGCGTTTTTCGGGTTCTCACGGCAACAGACTATAGTACCGGCGAGCAGCAAGTCTGATTCGTTGCCTGCGGCTTCTTGCCGGCTTCTCGCCGGCCGTCGGGGGACGCCGTCCCCCGACACCCCCGGCCAAAGGCCATAAGGCCTTTGGAAACCGGTTATAAGGGCAATCGGCGTCCCCGGCCCCTAATCGGCGCTTTTCCCCGGCCGTTCCCGCAGCACCCGGATCGAATAGCCGCCTCGATCCGAAAAGCGTAGAAGAATTTTCTCCCGCGCTTTCTTCTCGTCGAGCGCCCAGACGACGAAGCGGCGGCCGGCGCGCCAGGAGGCGATGACCTCGGCCGGGGCATGCGGATTGGCAAATGCGGTCAAGTCGTTGTTGATGATCAGGGCCAGCCAGGTGCGGTCGGAGGGGGTCCGCCGGTCATCGAGCACGTAGACCCGTCGATCGACCGCCATTTCGGCCCGCAACTTCTCCTCCAGACTCTTGCAGTCCTCCTCGGCCAGGGTGTGCCGCCGTTCCGCCTGGCGGATTTCCCGCCGCAGGGCCAGGGTGGCCTTGGCCAGCTTGCGGATGCGCTCGACCTGGGTTTCCTTGGCCGCCGTTACCCGCTCAATCCGGTATTGGGCATCCCGGATCAGACGCGAGGCCCGCACCAGAGACGCGATCAGGGCGATGAAGCCGATTCCGAAGGCGAACGCGATACCGGTTTCCATACCTTTGTCCCGCTCAAGTCGCCGAAGTGCCGCTCATTTTTTTTCGTATCCGCCCAAGCTGCCTGGTCTTTGAAGTGATCAAAAGAAGGGGGGGGGGCTGGGGGGCCGGACAGGCCCCCCAGTTGGGAACTTTCGGGGGGCGAAAGCCTCCCGCTGAAACGAATACCAATTTTTGGGGAAGCCTCCGCCGCCTGCCATCCCGTCCTGTTCTTTCCGGTTCGCCATGTCCGGGTCTTGTAATATAGTCAGGTCTTTTTGCCGTCGTCATCGGTATTGAAGGTCGTCGAGCCGATGCTGTGCACGTAAAAGCCGAGGTTGGGTGGATAGCGCTTCTCGACCGCGGCTTTGGCATCAACGAATGACTTAGCCCAGATCTCGATCGTCTGCGGCCGTCCCCACGAACTGTCGATCTGGATCGCACGCTGTTCCTGCCGGGCTGCGCCGGTGACGTATTTGTTGGAGACTTGGGCAAGGAAGCAATGACGGTCGATGTGTTCGTCGCCCATGACCCGTATGAGTTGCGATCCGCCTTGCTTAAGGTTGACCAACTGATTCTCGAGTTGGAGGCGCCGTTTTGAAAGATCGCCGGTCGCGTTTTCGGTCTCCCGCATCTCCGCCCGCCGTTCGGCAACCCTTGCCTCCAGGCCACCTTCGATCCGCGAGCGCCGCGTAATGATATCACGCAATTCGTTGACCCGGTCGCGTCGCTCGATCTGGCGGACACCGATCAGCGCCACGATCCAGCCGATCGTGAACGCGCCGAACGCCAGCGCCAGCGCCAGGACCACGGTCTTGATGTAACCAACCATCATCGTGAAGGTCCGCCCGCCGCTTCATTCCGAGTGTCGGTGTACGAGGGGGGCGCGCGTCGCCCCTTGCTTGCGGGCAAGGGAGGGCGTGCATGCGCGTACACCTCGAAGAGCGCCCGCTGGAAATACGCACGATCCGGACCAACATCCCGGATCGTCATCCCAACTCAACACCCTGGATCGTCCTTCCGGACGTCTTCTTGGGTTGTCGCTCCGGACATACTCTCCGAAGCGTCCTTCCGGACGCCTTGGTCCCCCATGGCCCGAACGTATGCGCCGAAATCGCGCTGTCCCCGCGCCCAACGGTCAGAGATCGCATCCCATTGGGGAGGGCGTCGGGTGGGTTTTAGGCTGTTCTTTTTGATTCGGGAAGGACAAGCGTGGGCGAAGGGGCCGACGGCGTAGGTTCGATGTCGGTTGGCGGGACGGCCGGCGGGGCAAGCGGCGCCGGCTCCGGCGCGCCACTGCGCATCGCCAGCCTGCGTTCGGCATCGGCCAGCGCCAGCTCAAGCCGTCGGCGGCGGCTGATATCGCGAATAACGGCGGTTAACTGCCGGTGCCCCTCGGCTCGCCACTCGCCCAGCGAAATCTCGATCGGGAATTCGCTGCCATCCCGTCGACAGCCGACCAATTCGACAAATCGATCAACCCGCAGGCCGGTGCCGGCCTTGAATGAGTCCTGAAGCCGTTGCAGAGCCTGGCTATGGGCGTCGCGGAACCGCTCGGGCATCAGCATGGCCACCGGCTGGCCGGCCAGTTCGGCGGCTGAATAGCCGAACATGGCGCAGGCCTTGGGGTTGCAGTAGGCGATGATGCCGGACTGGCCGGCGCTGACGATGGCATCCTGGGCCGACTCGGCGACGGCGCGGAAGCTGTGTTCGCTGCGGCGCAGCGCCAACTCCGCCGCCCGCCGCCGCTTGGTTTGCAGGATCGCGATCGAGAAGAAGGCGCCGACGGTGGCGATGATGCCGAGAATGACCAGTGCGATATTGCGGACCTGGGCGGCCCACGGCCGCAGAATTTCCCCGCGTTCGAGGGCGATGGCGAGACGCAGCGGGTGATCGGCCAACTGAAAGACTCCGATCACCGACCGCCCGTCGTCGTAGCTCCGCATTCCCTGGCTTGTGAAGCCGGAGACCGCGAGCGCGTGGAAGCGGCCAAGGTCACCGATCCTGCCATTCAGCACCTCGCTGGGCCCACAGTCCAGGCACGGCCATGCGCTGAACAGGCGGCCGTCCTCGCGGAACAGGGCGACCTCATTGCCCTTCATGCTGCCGCTGAAGACCGAGTAGCTCCACAAGAAATCGGGCCGAATCAGGATGCGTGCGACCCCTTGAAACCGGCCGTCGCGGCTCTCGATGCTGCGGCTGACTCCGATGGCCCACTGGGTGGTGCGGCCAAGCCGGACCGGGGGCGACAGCAGCAAGGGCGTCCAGCGATCGCGGTGGGCGCGGAAGAACTCTTCTGCGCCGGCATTGACTCTTTCGCTTGTGTTGGTGCCGTTGCCCCCCGCGCCGCTGAGCGGCGGCGGCTGGCTGCTGGTCAGCAGAAGGCCGGTGGCGCCGAAAATCTGGATTTCCATCAACTCCGGCAGCGACGCCCGATGGCGGGCCAGGAGGGACCGGAAGCCGGGCGTGTCGACGCCGTCGCCTGCCGCCTCGGCCTCGGCGGTCAGGTCGCTCAAAATGTCGTCGACCCGGCTCAGATAGAAATCGGCATACTGCCCAAGTAGTTCGGCCTGATACTGGGCCACCCGCTCGGCTGCGCGCAGCGCCTCCTTCCCGGCCTGGTCCGTTGTCCAGACCAGCACCGCGATCAAGGCTCCGGCCAGCAGGACCGTCACCGATAAAAGAGGGACAATCGGCAACCCCATGGCCGGCAGCCGCGGGACGCCGCGCAGCCACGCGGTGAAGGGTGACGGAAAGGAGGACGGGGACTTGGGGGTCATGGGCAATGCAGCGCCTGTCAGGCCTCGCCAAACCTTGCGTTGAAGACCGCTCTCCGGCCCCGCTCCCGCCGCTTGACGGGCAAAGGGGGCGACGCGTGCAGGTCCCGACTATTCTAATACACGTCAGCCTCGGACGTCCCCCTTCGTTCGGCCGCCTTCCAGGCGAGACTTTCATAGTCTCCCGGCTGTCCCCCTCCCGATATACGGTTTCCAAAGGCCCGCAGGCCTTTGGCAGGGGGTGTCGGGGGACAGGGTCCCATATGCGCTAGGTTAAGACAAACCTGCTGATCGCAAAGCAAATTCTTGGCTCTGCCGTGACAGTGTAGACGTACTTGCGGTCGGACCGCTGGGAAACAAGGGGGGCCGATCATGGCCCCCAACGGGGGACAAGGAGCCGACACCCTATACTGCCCACGCGCAATGCGTTGATCTTGCACCCGTTTTTCTTAACCTAGCGCATATGGGACGCGTCCCCTGACGGCCGGCGCCAAGCCGGCAAAGCCGCAGCGAATGGATCAAACATACGGCTTCCAGCCGCATGAAGCGGCCGGAGGCCGCTTCTCCGGTGATGCCCTGAATTTTGCCCTTCACCCGACCTCCGACTCACTCCCTCCGGGGAAAACCGATGCTTGTGCTACCGATCGGCAATCGGCAAAGTGGTGAAGCGGGGCGGCGTCGGTTCTTGATCTTGGCCGCTTGCACCCGGTTTCCTTGTCCTTCCCCCAAGGCATGCGCTCGCCCGCGAGTCCTGTCTCGAGCAGATGTCACGCCCATGTCCGGTTCGCTGGTTGCCCTGGCCTCCTTTGCGTATCTGATTGGCCTGTTCGCGGTCGCCTATTGGGCTGACTGGCGTTCGGACCGCGGTGCCGATGTGATCAGCCGGCCGATGGTCTACGCACTTTCGCTCGGCGTTTATTGCACGAGTTGGACCTTTTACGGCAGCGTCGGCCGGGCGGCGTCTTCCGGCCTCGGCTTTTTGCCGATCTACCTCGGCCCGACCCTTATGATGGCGCTCGGTTATGTCATTTTGGTCAAAATCTTAAGGGTTGCCAAGCGCCAGCGGATCACGTCGATCGCCGATTTCATCGCTGCCCGCTACGGCAAGAGCCAGCTTCTGGGCGGGATGGTGGCGCTGGTCGCGGTGGTCGCCATTACCCCCTATATCGCGCTTCAGCTCAAGGCGGTCGCCACCAGTTTCTGGGTGCTGGACACTTTCAGCACCAACGGCACCGGCAGCGGGGCCCCGCTCAGCGGCGAGGGGTCGGTCCCGCTCGACCACGCGTTCTATGTCGCGCTCGGCATGGCCGCCTTTGCGATCGTCTTTGGCACCCGTCATATTGATGCCGCCGAGCATCACCCCGGTGTCGTTGCTGCTATCGCCTTCGAATCGCTGATCAAACTTTTGTCCTTCCTCGCCGTCGGCATCTTTGCCGTGTTCGTTCTCTTCAACGGCTTCGGCGATCTTTTTGACCACGCCCGCGCGGTGCCGGCGATCGCCCAGCTCTTTACCTTCGACGCGGTATCCGGCGACGGAAGCTGGTTTACCATCACCCTGCTGGCCTTTCTGGCCATCATCTGCCTGCCCCGGCAGTTCCAAGTGATGGTAATCGAGAATGTCGACGAACGGCATCTGCCGCGCGCTTTGTGGATGTTCCCACTGTACCTGTTCCTGATCAATCTGTTCGTGCTGCCGGTGGCCGCGGCCGGCCTGTTGCTGTTCCCGGGCGGGGCGGTGGACCCCGACATGTTCGTTCTGGCGCTGCCGCTCTCGCTTGGCTGGAACTGGCTGGCGCTGTTCGCGTTCCTCGGCGGGCTTTCGGCCGCCACCGGCATGATCATTGTCGAGTCGATCGCGATCAGCACCATGGTCTGCAATGATCTGGTCATGCCGGTGCTGCTGCGCCTGCGCCTGGCCGGTATCGACCGCAGTTCCGACATCAGCCACGTGCTGCTGGCCATCCGACGGCTTACCATCATCGTCATCTTGATGATGGGCTATCTGTACGTCCTTTATGCCGGCAGCGCCTATGCGCTGGTGGCGATCGGCCTGATCTCGTTTGCTGCTGCCGCCCAGTTTGCGCCGGCGCTGATCGGCGGCATTTTCTGGGCGGGCGCCACCCGGCTCGGCGCCATCAGCGGCCTTGCTGCCGGCATGACCACCTGGGCCTACACGCTGTTTTTCCCCTCGCTCGCCCGCTCGGGCTGGCTGCCGGCCGATTACCTCACCGACGGCCCGTTCGGCCTTGCGCTCTTGCGGCCTTATGCCCTGTTCGGCCTCGACGGTCTCGACCCGCTGACCCACTCGATGTTCTGGAGTTTCCTGTTCAACATCGGCCTTTATATCTGCGTTTCGATCTTTGACCGCCCGTCGCTGAGTGAGCGGGTCCAGGCCACCTCCTTCGTCGAGGTGTTCGAACAGCCGGACATCGCGGTTACGCCGAGTCGCTGGCGGGGCAGCGCCACGGTGGGCGATCTCAAACGGCTGGTTGCGCGGTTTGTCGGCCCCCAGCGGGCCGAGCATGCTTTCCAGCAATACGGGTTTCGCTACCAGGCGGCGCTCGATGCCACCCAGCAGGCCAGCGGCGATCTCGTCCGCTTCGCCGAGCGGCTGTTGGCTGGGGCGATCGGCGCCGCCTCGGCCCGAGTCGCGCTTGCCTCGGCGGTCAAGGATGGCGAGTTCAGCATTCCCGAGCTGATGCGCATGCTGGACGAGACCTCGCACGTCATCGAATACAGCCGCCAGCTTGAACAGAAATCGACCGAGCTTGAGCGGGCGACCACGGCGCTGCGCTCGGCCAACGAAAAGCTGCGCGAGCTCGACCGCATGAAGGACGACTTCCTCTCCACGGTCACCCATGAGCTGCGCACGCCGCTCACCTCAATTCGGGCGTTCTCGGAAATCCTGTTCGACGATCCCGAGATTGAACTGAGCCAGCGCCAGGAATTTCTCGGCCTGATCATCAAGGAGAGTGAACGGCTGACCAGGCTGATCAACCAGGTGCTTGATTTCGCCAAGATCGAAGCCGGGCAGATAAGCTGGAAGATCGAGCAGATCGATCTTGGCGAATTGATGGAACAGGCGGCAGCCTCCACCAGCCAGCTTTTCCGCGATAAGGGAGTTGCGCTCAAACTCTCGATTTCGCCGGCGCTGCCATTGATCCCGGGCGATTTTGACCGGTTGACGCAGGTTGCGGTCAACCTGCTCTCCAATGCGGTCAAGTTCACGCCGCTGGAGGGCCGGGTTGAGGTTTCGGTCACCCGCGAGGGCGATGCGGTTCGGGTGTCGGTGCGCGACAACGGCCCCGGCATCGCGCCCAAAGACTGCGACATCATCTTCGACCGCTTCCGCCAAGTCGGCAACACCATGACCAACAAGCCGCAAGGAACCGGCCTCGGCCTCGCCATCTGCCGCAAAATCCTTAACCACCTGGGCGGGCGCATCTGGTGCGAAAGCCAGATCGGCCACGGAGCGACCTTCGCTTTCCTGCTGCCGATCGCCGGCAACGCTACGGCCGGACGGTCGCTGGAGGAAACGGATGAGGCGGCATGATCGCATTCCCCCCTTATAACCGGTTCCCAAAGGCCCTTCGGCCTTTGGCTGGGGGTGTCGGGGGACAGCGTCCCCTGACGGCCGGCGAGAAGCCGGCAACGCAACGAGGCGGAAGCTATCAGGGGGCTTTCGCCCCCCGAACCCCCTAACTGAGGGGCCTGACCGGCCCCCCAGGCCCCCCCTTTTTCCAATCAATCTCAGGCCAGGCTGCGCCGTTCGTAGTGATCAGGGGGAGGTTGAGACGGTCGACGCTCAAGCTGGCGTCGCGAGTGAGGGCAAAGAGATGCCCATGGCCTTTGCGCAGGCGCTCAGGCGGGTCGGTGGCCATGTCCCAGCCAGTGGCAAGCGCCAGCAGGGCGCGCAGCACGCCGTGGTGGGTGACCGCCGCGGTCGGCCGGCCGGTGGCGGCCACCTCGGCCAGCCAGGGACGCAACCGGGCCTGAAGGTCGCGCGGCGACTCGCCGTCCGGCGGCCGGAAATCAAGACCAAGCGCTTCCAGGGCCGGGGACAGGTCACCGGCCGCGACGAGATCGGCCAACCGCTGCCCTTCCCACCGGCCCCACGACATCTCGGCGATCCTCGGCTCGATCTCGGGCGTAATACCGAACAGGGCGGCGGTTTCACGGGCCCGCAGCCGATCGCTGGCAAACCAGCGCCAGCCGCGCATGTCGGCCGGCAGACACTGCTGCCACTGGAGCGCAGCCGCCCGGCCGGCGGCCGAAAGCGGGATGTCGGTGCGTCCTTGAATGCGCCGCTCGGCGTTCCATTCGGTCACCGCGTGCCGAAGCACGAACAGTGGAACCAACTCCCGGGTCATCATATGTGTTCCCCCCCAGCCTCCGCCGGCTTCGGGTCTCCACGCCGGCCCAAAATGTCTGATTGCGTCGGGCGACGCGAGTCGGCTACTTCATCCCCGCAACGCACCCCAAGTGCCCAAAAAAAGGCGGGGTCAGGGGCGCCCAGCCCCTGGCGGGTGCGGGCGGCAGCCCGCGCGCGAAGCGCCTCGCGACTTATGCCGGCTTGGCGCCGGCCGTCAGGGGACGCCGTCCCCCGACCCCCCCAGCCAAAGGCCATAAGGCCTTTGGAAACCGGTTATAACCGCCACCCACGCCCCCCCCCCGTGATGCCCGCCATGACCTCCCCGCCGCTTGCGCCTGCCGCTTCCCCCATTATCGCCGTCGACGGCCCCGCCGCCAGCGGCAAAGGAACGCTTGCCCGCCGATTGGCGGCTGCCGCCGGATTCGCGTACCTCGACACCGGGTCGCTCTACCGCGCCGTCGGTCTGATGGTTTTGCACGCGGGCGCAGACCCCGCCGACGCCGACGCCGCGGTGGCGGCTGCGGCGAACTTGAGCGAGCGACTCGAGGCGCTGATGGCGGACGAAACGCTGCGTGGCGACCGCGCCGCGGCAGCCGCATCGGCGGTGGCCGCGATTCCGGGGGTGCGGGCGGCACTGCTTGATCTTCAGCGGCGGTTTGCCGCCGATCCGCCCCGCGGGGCCGCAGGCGCTGTACTTGACGGGCGCGATATTGGCACTGTCATCTGCCCCGGGGCCGACGCCAAACTGTTTGTCACCGCCAGCGTCGAGATACGTGCGGAACGGCGCTGGAAGGAGTTGCGGCAGCGCGGCATTGCCGCTATAGTCACCGACGTCCTGGAGGAGATGAGGACTCGTGACGCCCGCGACAGCCAGCGAGCGGTGGCGCCGCTTCGGCCGGCTGAAGACGCGTATGTGCTCGATACGTCGGCACTCGACGTCGAGCAGGCGTTCGAGCAAGCGTGCACAGCGCTTCGCGGCTGTCCGCGTTTACTGGCGTTCTTTCGTTAGAACGTCTACCTTTCCCTCAGCAGACGCCTTACTCCGCGTCCCCGCTTATCCACCCCCTGCATCGGTAAGGCGGCAGGCGGTTCGGCGGGAACGTTCGTGACAACATATGACGAGGGCCCCCGCCCGTTAAAGGGTGGGCACCCGGCCTTGCAATTTATTGGGGAACCGAGGAGTATCGATGGCACAAGCGAACGCAAGAGGTAGCGAGGACTTTAGCACCGGCGAAAGCTTTGCTGCGCTCTTGAGCGAGTCTCTCGGCACCACGGAACAGCTCGAAGGGACCGTGGTCAAGGGACGGGTGGTGTCGATCGACGGCGATATGGTGCTGATCGATGTAGGCCTGAAGGCCGAGGGCCGCGTTCCCCTCAAGGAGTTCGGCGTTCCTGGGCAGCCGGCCGAAATGAAGGCCGGCGACACGGTCGAGGTTTACCTCGAGCGGATGGAAGACAAGAACGGCGAAGCGGTTCTGAGCCGGGAAAAGGCCAAGCGCGAAGAGGCGTGGACCCTGCTGGAGAAGGCCTTCCAAGACCAAACCCGGGTCACCGGCGTCATCTTCGGTCGGGTCAAGGGCGGCTTCACGGTCGATCTCTCCGGCGCCGTCGCCTTCCTGCCCGGCAGCCAGGTCGACATCCGGCCGGTGCGCGACATCTCGCCGTTGCTGGGCACGCCGCAGCCGTTCCAGATTCTCAAGATGGATCGCTCGCGCGGCAACATCGTGGTCTCACGCCGCGCCGTGCTTGAAGAGAGCCGGGCCGAGGCGCGCTCGGAACTTGTGGCCAGCCTCAAGGAAGGCCAGGTACTCCAGGGCGTGGTCAAGAACATCACCGATTACGGCGCGTTCGTCGATCTCGGCGGTGTCGACGGCCTGCTGCACGTCACCGATATCGCTTGGCGGCGGATCAGCCATCCCTCCGAAGCGCTCCAGATCGGCCAGACCGTCACCGTCCAGGTCATCCGCTTCAATCCCGAGACTCAGCGTATCAGCCTGGGCATGAAGCAGCTCGAGGCCGATCCATGGGTGGGCGTCGAGGGCAAGTACCCGGTCAATACCCGGTTCAAGGGTCGGGTTACCAACATCACCGACTACGGCGCGTTCGTCGAGCTGGAGCCGGGGATCGAGGGCCTTGTCCACGTCTCCGAAATGTCGTGGACCAAGAAGAACATCCATCCCGGCAAGATCGTATCCACCTCGCAAGAGGTGGAAGTCATGGTGCTCGATGTCGATCCGCACAAGCGGCGGATCAGCCTCGGTCTCAAGCAGTGCCTCAGCAATCCGTGGGAGAGCTTCCTGGAGAGCTATGGCGCCGGCACCGAGCTTTCCGGCGAGATTCGCAACATCACCGAGTTCGGCCTGTTCGTTGGCCTGCCGGGCGAGATCGACGGCATGGTTCACCTCTCCGATCTGGACTGGAAGCGTCCGGGCGAAGAGGCGATCCAGGAGTTCAAGCGGGGCGATCAGGTCAAGGTCAAGGTGCTTGATGTCGATGTCGACAAAGAGCGCATCAGCCTTGGCATCAAGCAGCTCACCTCCGATCCGTTCGAAGCGACGACCGCCACGTTGCGTCGCGGCGACGTCGTCACCTGCACGGTGATTACGGTCAACGAGAACGGCATCGAGGTGTCGGTCGGCGAGAACTACGAGGGCTTCATCCGCAAGTCCGAGTTGTCGCGTGACCGCTCCGAGCAGCGGCCCGAGCGGTTCTCGGTCGGCGAAAAGGTCGACGCCAAGGTCACCCAGATTGATCGCTCTAACCGGAAGATCACCCTTTCGGTCAAGGCGCGCGAGATGGAGGAAGAGAAGCAGGCGATGGCCGAGTACGGCTCCTCCGACAGCGGTGCCAGCCTCGGCGACATCCTGGGCGCCGCGCTCAAGCGGGCCCAGTCGCGCGAAGCTGCCGCCGCCGCAGTGGCGCCCAAGGCTGCCGTGGTCGAGAGCGACGCTGGCGAGGGGGCTGTCTAAGGTTAGGGTCGGGACCTCGACGGTTCGTTGAGGTTGGTTCAGGTGCTTGGGCAAAGGGGGGACGCGGCGACGTGCTCCCCCCTTTGTCGTTTTCGTTGTTCTGTCAAGAGGGGGCCGGGGGCCGCGGGGCCGGCGGGGTCCAGGGACAGAGCCCCCCTTGTCGCCGAAGGCTGCTAATGCCGCTGCTAATGCTAACGAGCGTAATGTTTGATCCATTGCCTGCGGCGTTGCCGGCTTGGCGCCGGCCGTCGGGGGACGCAGTCCCCCGACACCCCCAGCCAAAGGCCATAAGGCCTTTGGAAACCGGTTATAAGGGCAATGGGAGCAGGACGCCGGAAAGAAAGCGAACGAACGCAAAGGAGGACACTGGTGGCGAACAGAGTTGCGAGTCCGGGCCGCGGCATCAGCCGCCGACGCCTGCTCGGTTCCGCCAGCGCGGCCGTGGCCAGCGCGGCCGTGTGCACAACAGTGGCCCCAGGGAAGGCGACGTCGCCGCCGCAGCCCCCGCTCCCGCCGGCGCGCAAGCCGCCCTCCTCCCGTCTGTCGGGAACCACCGCGCCCAAATCCCCTGCCCCGACGCCTCCGGGGATGAAAGTCCTGACCGCCGAACGCCGGACGCTGGAAGTCCAGGGCCGGGCGGCGCCGGTGTTCGGGCTCCGCGGTCCGAATGGTGAGTCCGGGCTGACATTCGCCCCCGGGGAACAATTCCGGGTCCGGGTCGATAATCAGACGGGGGTGCCGGTGAACCTCCACTGGCACGGACAGACCCCGCCGGCGAGCCAGGCGGATGCCGCAACCGCTGACCGTCCGCCTCTGCCCACTGGCAGCCACCGCGATTACCGGTTTGCGCCCCGCCCCGGCACCCACTGGGTCCACGCCCACGATCCCGCCCAGGCGCAACAGTTGCTGGCGGCACTGCTGGTGGTGCGCCGGCCGGCCGAGGTGACGATGGACCGCCAGGAGGTCACCATCCTCCTGCACGATTTCAGCTTCCGGGACCCGGGTGAGATCATGGCCACGCTGGCCAAAAACGCAGCAGCGCCCGAGAACCCGGCCGCCGCAGGGAACGGACCGGCCGGGGGGGCGTCTCCCGGCCTCACGCCCGGAATGCCGCCGGAGATCACCCACGATGCCTGGCTCGCCAATGACCGCACGCTTGCCGACCCACAGGTGGTCCCGGTCGAGCGGCGCGGCCGGCTGTACCTCCGGATTATCAACGGGGCCGGTGCCACCGGCTTCCATATCGATCTGGGCAGCCTCACCGGCAGCGCGGTCGCGGTTGATGGCAACCCGATCCAGCCGCTGACCGGCACCCGCTTTCCGCTCGCCCAGGGCCAGCGGCTCGACCTCCTGGTCGATCTCCCCCGTGCCCCGGGCGTTTGGCCGATGCTGGCCTTGCGCGAGGGTGGGGTCGAGCGGACCGGCATCCTGCTCGCCACCCGCGGCGCCGCCATCCCCCGCATCCCCGAACGGATTGAGGCGAGCGCGCCGTTGCTCGACCCCGGGTTCGAAGAGCGGCTGGTCGCCGTCACTCCGCTTCCGGTCCGCCCGCCCGACACCATGCTGCGAGTCGCACTCACCGGGTCCGCAGCCCCCTATCTCTGGACCATCGACGGCCTGCCCTGGGGCCGCCATCAGCCGATCACGACCGTGACCGCCAGCCAGCGGGTGGTGCTGGAGATGGTCAATCGCAGCACCACCGCCCAACCGATGCACCTCTATGGCCACCACCTTCAGGTGCTGGCGATCAACCGCCGGCGCATCGCCGGTCCCCTGCGCGACACCGTGTTAGTGCCCGCCACCGGCGCGCTGACCGTGGCCTTCGATGCCGAAACCCCCGGCCGCTGGCCGCTGGTCTGCACCCACCGCTACCGCCGCGCGGCCGGCATGATGACCGAACTGGTCTACGGCCCAGGGACCACCCCCCCCTGACATGCGCAACGCCGGCCTGCACCGGTCCAAAAAAAGGGGAGGCTGGGGGGCCGGTCAGGCCCCCCAGTTAGGGGGTTCGGGGGGCGAAAGCCCCCCGATCAATGCCGGCTTCTCGCCGGCCGTCAGGGGACGCTGTCCCCCGACACCCCCAGCCAAAGGCCGCAAGGCCTTTGGGAACCGGTTATAAGGAAAATGGATCAGACAGTTGGCCTCTCCCGAGAAACGGCTCAGGGATTCAGCGGCCCACTGTCCGTGCTATTGGCAACCGCCGCCGACGAAGCCGGCGCGGACTGGAAAAACGGCAACGTTGGCCAAGACAGGACCGGCGCAGCCGGGACTGCCCGTTCGCCCACCTCCACCAGCAGGAGCAGCAGCCGTTCACTATGACGGGCGGCCCAGGACAGACCGGGTGCCGCGGCGGCGCCAAAGGCGCAACCCGCCCACATGGCCGCCGCCAGCGCCGGCATCGCCACCGCAGTCGTGCTGGCCGCCGAGGAGCCGAAGGCAAGCGCAGTACCGCCGAAGAACACCGTCGCCGTCGCGATCGCGCTTCCGAAGGTAAGGCAGCTCACACCCTTGAACTCTTCCATCGTAATCGGGAATTCCTCTTGGCCCGCCCCCTTCCTGCCCATCAACGGGGCAAGGATGTTGCCGAAATCAAGGTTGACGGCCGCATCGGCCGCGTCGCCGTCGGCAGCGCTTGCCGGGGCCGCGCCCGGCGCCAGCACGACAACGGCGACGATCAGCGCCCAAAGCGCAAAGGACCGCGGCAGGCGGATGAAAAGGGCGGAGAAAGAGGAAGTCGATGCCATCGGGAGACCTGACGTGTCGTATGAGGCTTGAGATCAAGACGGGCACTGCTCAAGGGCAGTCTGCCCCCTGGAAGTTGCCACAGGCAAGAGCCCCTGTTCAATGAAAAAAAGAGGGGGTTCCGGGGCCGGTCAGGCCCCGGATCAGGGGGCCTTTCGGGGGGCGGAAGCCCCCCGACAATTGGGCCACGATACGTCGGGGGGCTTTCGCCCCCCGATCCCCCCTACTGGGGGGCCTGACCGGCCCCCCAGGCCCCCCCCTCTTTCGATCACTTTCAGACCAAGCTGCCTGCTCGGAAGGGGCACCGCGCCCGCTCACACACACGTAAGAATCACCTTGCCAATGTGCTGATTGCTCTCAACCAGCTCATGAGCCTCGGCCGCCTTGGCCAGCGGCAGCGTGGCATAAATGACCGGCCGCAGGCGCCCGTCCGCCACCAGCGGCCACACATGCTCACGTACGGCAGCCGCCAGCGCGGCCTTGGCTGCCAGCGGCATGGGCCGCAGGGTCGAGCCGGTCATCGTAAGCCGCTTGGCCATGAGCGTACGCACACTGAAGGTTGCCCGGCCGCCGGTCAAAAAAGCGATGCTGACATGCCGGCCTTCCTCGGCCAGCGCATCCAGGTTGCGCCCCAGATACTCCGCCCCCATCATATCAAGAACAAGATCAACGCCGCGATTGCCGGTCTCGGCCCTGATCACGGTGACGAAATCCTCGGACAGGTAGTTGATCGCCCGCTTGGCGCCGAGCGCGACGCACGCCTCACACTTGAGCACGCCCCTTGCGGTGGCAAACACGGTCGCCCCGAAGGCACTGGCAAGCTGAATCGCCATGGTGCCGATACCACCGGCACCGCCATGAACCAGAAAACTCTCGCCCGCCCGCAGCCGACCGCGTTCGAACACATTGCTCCAGACCGTAAACACAGTCTCGGGCAGCCCGGCGGCCGCCACCATCGAGAGACCCGCCGGAATCGGCAAGCACTGGGACGCGGCCACCACACAATGGGTGGCATAGCCGCCGCCCGACGTGAGAGCACAGACCGAATCGCCGACCTGCCACTCGGTCACCCCGGCGCCGACCGCGGCCACCCGCCCCGCCACCTCAAGCCCGGGAATGTCGGAAGCCCCGGGCGGCGGCGGATACGATCCCGCCCGCTGGAGCAAATCGGGACGGTTGACACCAGCCGCGGCAACCTCGATCAACACCTCACCGGTTTGCGGCTGCGGTCGCGGCCGCTTCGCCACCCGCAACACCTCCGGGCCGCCCGGCTCGGCGATCTCAACCACGGTCATCATCAACGGCAGTCCGGTGTCGCTCGACGGTTCACTCATCGTGGCTCCTTCATGCATTCATTGAGGGACCAAGGGCCGGTGCCGAAGCCAACACCTGCCTTGCCTATACCGGGCTCCCCGGCCCATCCCCCGTCCATCATCAACAGGAGAACGACCATGGAGCCCGAAGAGCCGGCAGTCCGACCGCAAATCGCCAAGCCCCTAGACCTCTCCCGCCTCTCCATCCACGACCTTAAAGACTATATCGCTGGACTTGAAGCGGAAATCATGCGCGCAAAAGCGGCGATCGAGGCCAAACAAAGCCACCGCGCCGCGGCCGACGCCTTCTTTGGTCGCGGTCGGGGCTGAAACCAAGCCACGGATTGAAAAAAGGAGGGGCCTGGGGGGCCGGTCAGGCCCCCCAGTTGGGGGGTTCGGGGGGCGAAAGCCCCCTGACTGATACCTGTGCCCCATTCTCGGGGGGCTTCCGCCCCCCGAAAGGCCCCCTGATCCGGGGCCTGACCGGCCCCGGAACCCCCTCTTTTCGTTAAAAGAAGAGGTACCTGAGCAGTTATACCGGTTTTGGGAAAGCGATCAGCGGGTTGGGCGGGGGGGGGTGGATGCGTAATCATAGAAACCCCGCCCGGTCTTACGCCCGAGCCAGTTGGCCTCGACGTATTTGACCAGCAGCGGACAGGGGCGATACTTGGTGTCGGCAAGCCCCTCATAGAGCACTTGCATCACCGACAAACAGGTATCAAGACCAATGAAGTCGGCCAGTTCAAGCGGCCCCATCGGATGCCGGGCCCCCAGCCTGAGCGCGGTGTCGATCGCCTCCACCCCGCCCACCCCCTCATACAGGGTGTAAACGGCCTCGTTGATCATTGGCAGCAGAATACGGTTGACAATAAATGCTGGAAAATCTTCTGCCGCCGCCGCCGTCTTGCCCAGCCGATTCACCACCGCCAAAATCTGGCGATACGTTTGCTCGCTGGTTGTAATGCCCCGGATGATCTCGACCAGTTCCATGACCGGTACCGGGTTCATGAAATGCATGCCGATAAAACGCTCGGGCCGGTCGGTCACCGAGGCGAGCCGCGTGATCGAGATCGACGAGGTATTGGTGGCCAGCAGCGCATCCGGCTTCAGGTACGGCACCACCGATTTGAGAACATCCCGCTTGATCGTCTCGTTCTCGGTCGCTGCCTCAATCACCAGATCGCAGTCGCCAAACAACGACAGCGCGGTGCCGGTGCGGATGCGCGCGAGCGCGGCCTGCTTGTCCTCACCGCTCACCTTGCCTTTGGCGATCTGTCGATCGATGTTATGGCCAATCGCGGTCACCGCCCGGACCAGCACCTCCGGGACAACGTCGGTCAGCACCACCTGATAGCCGGCCAGGGCAAAAACATGGGCGATCCCGGTGCCCATCTGTCCCGCACCGACCACACCGATCTTCTCGATCATCGGGACTCTCTCCAAACCTGGAAACTTCACGATAACGTGCCCAACTCGGCGATCAACTCCGGCACCGCCTTGAACAAGTCTGCCACCAGACCATAATCGGCAACCTGGAAAATCGGCGCCTCTTCATCCTTGTTGATGGCAACAATGACCTTCGAGTCCTTCATGCCGGCCAGATGCTGAATGGCCCCCGAAATGCCGATCGCGATATAGAGCTCCGGCG
>Ga0172367_10001143_pt1 | contig 39699 bp, 48 predicted proteins | sample Lak10m_FD_114542 | JGI IMG/M metagenome (GOLD analysis project Ga0172367, IMG submission 114542) | Freshwater microbial communities from Kabuno Bay, South-Kivu, Congo - kab_022012_10m | ecosystem: Environmental > Aquatic > Freshwater > Lake | place: Democratic Republic of the Congo: South-Kivu... | reverse complement strand
TAAAGTGAATAAAAAAGCAGCAATGGAAATGAGTGTAGGAACTATTGTTACAATTGTATTATTGATGAGTGTATTAGTTTTAGGATTAGTTTTAACTAAAGATATTTTTGGAAGTGCAAGAGGAGCAATTTCTATGACTGATGACCAATTAAAAAAGGAAATTGGAAAAATGTTCTCAGATGAAGAGCAAAGAATAATGATTTATCCTGCTTCTGGAAGTTTAACTTTAAAACAAGGAGAGAAAGGGGCAGTTGGTTTAGGTATTAGGAATCTTAATGAAGGAGTAGAAGGAGAAGCTACTTTTTCTTATGAAGTATCTGTTTCTGAAGCTCCTAAATGTGGGAATCCAGAAAGAGTGTTATCTTGGATAGAAACAGGAAGAACTAAAGAAAATATAAGGATTGGAGTTGGAGCTACAGAAGTAATGAAAATAAACTTTATTGTTCCAGATAAGGCTCCATTATGTTTTGCAGAATACAAAATAGAAGTATTTGATGAGACAGGTGGAATCTATGAAACAGAATTTTTTGACATAACAACCAAGGCAAAATAAAAACCCTTAATCTTTTAAATTCTATTCTCTTAAAATTATCATGGTGTTAAGATTATACAATACTCTATCTAGAAAAAAAGAAATTTTTAAGCCGCTTAAGGTTGGACAGGTTGGGATTTATTCTTGTGGACCAACTGTTTATTGGAAACAACACATAGGAAATCTTAAGGCCTATCTTTTTTCAGATTTGTTGAGAAGAACCCTCGAGTTTAATGATTATAAAACAAAGCAAGTGATTAATGTTACAGATGTAGGTCATCTTACCTCTGATGCAGATGAAGGTGAAGATAAGATGGAAAAAGCTGCAGCAAAAGAAGGTAAAACTGCCAAAGAAGTTGCAGATTATTATTTTAATTTGTTCTTAGAAGATTTAGAAAAATTAAATATCTCTAAACCAGATATCTGGTGTAGAGCCACCGAGCATATTAAAGAGCAAATAGCTTTAATAAAAAAACTTGAAGAAAAAGGTTATACTTACAAAACAAGTGATGGTATTTACTTTGATACTTCTAAATTCAAGAATTATTCTAAATTAGCAAAGTTAAATATTGAAGGCCTAGAAGCAGGTAAAAGAATTGATCTGAAGGAAAAAAGAAATAAAACGGATTTTGCCCTTTGGAAATTCTCAGATAAACCCGGGGTTAGACAACAAGAATGGAATTCTCCTTGGGGATTGGGCTTTCCTGGATGGCATATTGAGTGTTCTGCAATGTCTATGAGGTACTTAGGAGAAACAATAGATATTCATACTGGAGGAATTGATCACATTCCAATACATCACACAAACGAAATTGCTCAAAGTGAATGTGCAACAGGGAAAAAATTTGTAAACTATTGGATGCACGAAAATTTTTTAACATTTAAGGGAGAGAAAGTTTCTAAATCTAAGGGAGGATTATTTACAATCAGCGAGCTTGAAGAACAAGGATTTGACCCCTTAGTTTATAGATATTTTATCCTGACTGGAAGTTATAGAAAGCCATTGGACTTTTCTTTAGAACTTCTTAAAACTGCCCAAATCTCTTATTCAAGATTAAAGAATATCCTCTCTGAACTTGAAGACGATAAAACTCTGAATAAAAAATATCTTGGAGAATTTAAAAAAGAAATAAATGATGATTTGAATACTCCAAACGCTCTGCAGGTTCTTTGGAGATTGATAAGGGATACCAAGGCAAAAGGAAAATATCAAACTATTAAAGAGATGGATAAAGTGCTTGGACTTAAACTTTTAGAAAAAGAAAAATTAAACATTCCTAAGGAAATTAGTGAACTTCTTAAAAAAAGAGATGAGGCAAGAAAAAATAAGGATTGGATTTCATCAGACAAGTTGAGGGAAGAGATTAGAAGAAAAGGCTTTGAAATTTTTGATAGTCCAGAAGGCTCTAAATTAAAAAAATTAAATTGATTTTTGGGTTAAATTTATAAAAACAATCTACTTCTATTCTCTATAAAAAGAGGAATGATATGACAAAAATTCATTATGCTAGCTTTATCAATTTGAAATATAAGCCTTCTTCAACTGATTTAATCTGTCAGTTTAAGATTACTCCTTCTAAGGGTTATGATTTTCGTGAAGTTTGTTCTATAACTGCTGGAGAAAGTTCAGTTGGAACTTGGACAGATATTTCTACTGTGAATAAAAAAACTCAGCAAAGAATTACTCCAAAGGTTTATTATATCGACGAGAAAAACAAAAGATGTAGAATAGCTTATCCCTTAGAATTATTTGAATTAGGTAATCTTTCAGAGATCCTTTCTTCTATTGGGGGGAACATCTATGGAATGAAGTGTGTAGAAGGATTGTTATGGGAAGATATTAAGATTCCAAAGAAAATGTTAGATTCTTTCAAAGGTCCCAAATTTGGAATTGGAGGAATAAGAAAATATCTGGGTGTTTATAATAGGCCATTAGTAGGAACCATTGTAAAACCAAAGGTTGGTTTAAATCCTAAAGAACACGCTCTCGTAGCCTATCACTCTTGGTTAGGAGGATGTGATATTGTTAAGGATGACGAGAATCTTACTTCTCAGCCATTTAATAATTTCTATAAAAGAATTGAAGAAACAGTTAAGTTAATGAAAAAAGCTGAAAAAGAAACTGGAGAAAAAAAAGTTTATTTGGCAAATTGTACCGCTCCCGTTGATGAAATGATTAAAAGAATAAAATGGGTTGAAAAATGTGGAGGAAATTATATTATGTTGGATATTCTAACTCTTGGTTGGTCTGCTCTACAAAAAGCAAGAGAAGTTACTAAACTTCCAATACATGCACATCGAGCAGGGCATGCAATGTATGATAGATTACCTAATCATGGAATGAGTATGGAAGTAATTGCTCAATTAGCAAGAATGGTGGGAGTTGATACTCTTCATATTGGAGCAGCTTATGGAAAAATGTCTGGAGATAAAGATGAGGTCTTACATATTGAAGATGAAATGGAACACCGGGCAACAAAACAAACTAAAGAAAATTTAAGTCAAAAGTGGTATTCAATCAAGCCAGTTCTTGCAGTAGCTTCTGGAGGAGTCCATCCGGGGGTAGTAGATAAAATTATTAATTTGATGGGTAAAGATGTTGTAATCCAAGCGGGGGGAGGAATTTCTGGGCACACCGACGGAGTAATTGCTGGTGCAAAAGCAATGCGTCAAGCTGTTGATGCTTCGATGAAAAAGATTTCTTTGAAAGAATATGCAAAGACCCATGAAGAATTGAAAAAAGCTTTAGATAAGTGGAGTTAAAATGTCAAAAAAATATAGAAAAGGAATTTTTGTAGTGGTCTATACCTTAGATAAAGATAATTCTCCATTATATTTAGTTTTAAAAAGAAAACTTCATTGGTCAGGATATGAATTTCCTAAGGGAGGCAAGAATTTCTTAGAATCAAATCTTCATGCAGTAAAAAGAGAATTAAAAGAAGAAACCGGATTAATTCCTACAAAAGTTCATAATCATAGAATTTCTGGAAGATATAAATACAAAAAAGAATTATCTGACCGGGAAGGAGTAATTGGTCAAACTTATATTCTATTTTCAGCAAGAGTAAATAAAGAAAAGATTAAACTTGACGAAAGGGAACATTTTTCTTCTGATTGGTTACCTTTTGAAAAAGCTCATTTTAGATTAACTCATTCAAATCAAAAAGATTGCTTAAGAATTGTAAATATTTGGGTAAAGCAAAGATATTAGATTATTTTCTTCTCTTCATTTGACTAAACACTAATCCTAATATTCCTAGAGTAATTAAAATAACCCCCACAAAATTCGAAGAAGAAGTACTTCCAATTACATTTCCAGTTATACCATTGTAACCAAAGATAAATCCTCCAATAAGAGAAATTATTGAAGCTAATTGAACTGCTTTTTCTAATTTTCCAGATTTAATATTTTCTCCTTCCAATTCATTGTCTCTTACATAATTCTTAATGTCTTGGGAAAGTTGTTTTCTGTTTTGGATAAATTTAGCATAATTATATGAATAATCTACTTTCTTAGACTCTACTATTTTTTGTTTTTTTCTTAAAAATGGTTTGTAATAAGCTGTTTGGTCTTTAATACCGGTTTCTGAATAACTTCTTCTGCCAATACTTCTATTATTAGCATAAATTAATTCTTCTTTTAGAATGTTGCTTATAAGATATTCATCTGCATTTAATGAAGCAAAAGATATTCTTGGTTTATCTCTTAATATTTTAAAATAACGGTTTAATATTTCTTTCATATTAAGCATTGTTTTGCCACTACAGGAGTATTCATCTAATATTAGGATATCTTCATACTGAAGAAGTTGTTTTGGAGATATTTTTCGTGAAAGATGCTTAGCAATGTTTTTTTTTGTTGTCCCATCAGATAGTATATAATCATACTTACTATAATTAAAAAATCTCATATCTGGAAGTTCTTTTCCCTCTAATTTAGATAGTTTTCTCAGAGTATAAGCAAGAGGTCTAACAGATTTATCTAATCCAATAACAAGAGTATCTTTGTTCCACAATCCTGCTTTCTCGAGTTTTTTTAATAATTCATTTGAATCTCCAATAAATTCTTGGATTGTCGGGTAATCATATACCATTCTTCTTCTAATTCAAATAACTTTAAAATCTTTATTACCTTCATTAAATCATGCCCCCAAAATATAGAACTCTTAAAACTTCTTCAGGAACAACCCTCTTTCTTGGTAGAGATGAGAGTAGCAACGACGTGCTTGTGAAAGAATTTGAGGGAAAACCTAATACTATTCTTCATACTGTTGCTCCAGGAAGCCCCTTCTGTGTAATAGAATCTCTTGACTTTTCAAAAAAAGATTTAAGAGAAGCAGCAATAATCTGCGCTTCAAAAAGTCAAGATTGGAGAGACAATCACAAGGCAGTTCTTTTTCATGTTTTTACAGGTCAACAAGTTGCTAAGCCCAGAGGAGCGAAAGCTGGACTTTGGCAAGTTAAATCTAAATGCAAAGAAATAAAAGCAACTAAAAGTGATATTGAAGAATACTTAAGGAGCAAAAATGATTAGAGAAATACAATTAGGAAAAAACGGAATAACAGAACAATTCATAGAATCTCTGCTTAAACAATTTAATAAGGTTCAGACAGTAAAAATTTCTGTGCTTCGTTCTGCAAGAGAAAACAAAGAGGACGTAAAAAAGCATGCCGATAAGCTTTTAGAACAACTTGGAGAGCATTATACTGCTAAGATAATTGGATTTACAATTATCGTGAAGAAGTGGAGAAGATCTCAGGCTGGAAAAGAAGAAATTGACTCTGAAGAATAATAGATTAAATAAAACTTTATAAATCTTAAAAGGGTTCATTTGAGATGATTAATCTTCCAGACATTCATATTAATTTTTTAGAAAAAGAAGCTTATAAAAGTCTTTTTAGAAGAATTTCTTCCGGAAAATATTTTAGTTATAAAGCAGAAGAAAATTCTTTTGGTTCTTATGATATCAAAATTTCTTTAAGCATTAGAGGAGACCAAGATTTAAATGAGATTGACCCAGAAATTATAAAAGATGCTTACAAAAAGCTGATAGACATAATTTTTGAAGAGTAATCTTAACCAAACTTTTATAAACCCACTTTCTTCTATATAATCAAGTAAATAACCTTTTAGGTTAATCTATTGCTGTAAAGCAAGCTTACAAACACAAAATGAGTTCAGTATATGAGTTAAACGCACAAGAATATAATCTAAAACTAGCTGAAGCCTTAAAAGCAGTTCCAGAATTTCAGGCTCCAGAATGGTCAACTTATGTTAAATCTGGTCCTTCAAGAGAAAGACCAATTGAAGACCTTGATTTTTGGCACAAGAGAGCTGCCTCTGTTTTAAGACAAGTTTACAAAAAGAAAATTCTTGGAGTATCTAGATTAAGAACTAAGTATGGTTCAAAAAAGAATAGAGGTTCAAGACCAGAAGAATTTAGAAAAGCTTCAGGCAAAATAATTAGAACAATTCTACAACAAGCAGATAAAGCTGGATTCACAGAAATTGCTAAAGAAGTAAAGGGTGTTAAAAGTAAAAGACCTGGAAGACAATTAACTGCTAAAGGAAAAGCATTTATGGAAGCCATTGGTGAAGGGAAGTTGAGCGTTAAGAAACCGGAGGTGTCTTCCGATGCCAATTAAGAATTTTGAAAAGAAAAAGAAGTTGGGAGCAAAATCAAGACAAACAAAATGGGCTCCATTTTGGGTAGTTGTTAAAAAATATGGGGCAGGAAAAAAGATTCATCCTTCTGCAACAACTGCAGTTAAAAGATCTTGGAAAAGAACTAAACTAAAGATTAAACCGAGAAAAATGAGAAAATCTCATATGGGTTAAAATGGCTAAAAAAGAAATTCAAAATAAAGTTGAAAGAGAATATATTATTCCCCTTAGAAGTCAATATCAAAAAACTGTTAGATATAAAAAAACTCCAAAGGCTATAAGAACAATTAAAGAATTTTTAGTTCAACATATGCAAATAAGAGATAGAGATTTAAACAAAATAAAAGTAGACAAAAAATTGAATGAGATGGTTTGGATGAGAGGAATAAAAAATCCCCCTCATAAAGTTAAAGTTAGAGCAGTTAAAGAAGGAGAAATAATCAGAGTTTATGCTGTAGATTTACCTCCAACTCTTCATTATAAAAAATTAAGAGAAGAAAAACTTTCTTCAACAGCAAAAGAAATGGCTGAAAAGAAAAAAACTCTTATGCAAAAAGCTAAAGAACAGATGCAGGGAGTAACTGGAGCTAAAGAAGATAAAGATAAGGACGGAGTTGAAGATAAAAAAGAAGAAAAAGAGAAAAAAGAAGCTATTAAAGATGTAGCTCAAAAAGAAAATAAGACAAAGGCAAAAGAAAACAAGAAAGGAAATGCAGATACAAAGCCTATTCAAAAGAAAAAAGAACATTCTAAAGGTGAAGGAACTCATTAAAAGTTAATCTCCTTACCGATTAAATTAAATACGCTTTTTTATTAAAATTAAGATGTTAGAACAGTTAATAATTGAAATGAGAGAGCAGGCTTCACCTGAAAGGGCAACGCACTCTCAACGATTTTTTAAAACAGGAAAGGGAGAATACGGAGAGGGAGATAAATTTTTAGGAATTACTGTTCCTGAACAAAGAAAAATTGCTAAAAAATATTATAAATTTTTAATTTTAGATGATGTAGAGAAACTTTTGGATAATCAATTTCACGAATTAAGACTAACTGGATTAATTATTCTTTGTGAAATGTACAAAAAAGCAAAGAAAGATAGGTTGACCCAAAGAAAAATCTTTGAGTTCTATCTCAAGAAGATAAATAGAATAAATAATTGGGATTTAGTGGACCTTTCTGCTCCCAATATTATTGGAGATTTTGTAATGAAATCAGGAGAAGATATTCTAATGCAACTTGCAAAATCAAAGAATCTCTGGGAGAGAAGAATTGCAATAATTTCTACTCTTTCTATGATTAAAAAAAGAAAATTTGGAGAAACTCTTGCGATTTCTAATTATCTTCTTCATGATGAGCACGATTTAATTCACAAGGCTGTGGGTTGGATGTTAAGAGAGGTTGGAAAGAAGAATAAGGCAACGTTAGAAATATTTTTAAGCACTCGACACAAAGAAATGCCAAGGACGATGTTGCGTTATGCAATAGAAAAGTTGCCAGAAGAAGAAAGGAAGAAATGGATGGAAAAATAAAACATGAAAACAAAATTTGATTCATATAAACTCGGAAATCTACCAAAAGGATGTAGGCTTTGTGTTAGAGGGGAAAAGGCTGTTGTTTTTGTTACAGGAAGATGTTCTAGGGGATGCAAGTTTTGCCCTCTTTCTAATCTAAGAAAAAATACTGATATTTCTTACGCAAATGAAAAATCAATTCTTAATGATAAGGATTTAATTAATGAAATTCATTTATCAAATGCTAAAGGATGTTCTCTTACTGGAGGGGATCCTTTACTAGACTTAGAGCGAACTCTCTCTTTTGCAAGAACATTAAAAAAAGAATTTGGAAAAAAATTTCATATTCATATTTATCTTTCAACAAAATTAGTTAAGGAATCAAATCTTGAAGAACTTTCGAAATATATTGATGAAGTTCGTTTTCATCCAGATTTGGATAAACCTATTAAACAAGAAATAGAAAAAATTTCTCTAGCAAAAGAATTTTGGAAAAGAAAAAACATTGGCATTGAACTTCCAATGTTTCCGGATAAAAAAAATAAAATCCTTAAATTTATAAAAGAAGTTTCTCCATTTATTTCATTTGTAAATTTGAATGAACTAGAATCAGGAGAATTCTCAGAAAAATTTATGAACAGAAAGTATAAGATGAATACCGACGGATATACAATAAAAAATTCTATTAAAATTGGAGAAGATTTACTAAAAAAAATAAGAAAAGAAAAAATTAATGTGAATGTTCATCTATGTACGGCTAGATTAAAAAATTGGCATCAATATAGAAATAGACTAAGGAATTATGCACGTCCAAGATTCTTTAAAAAAACAGATGAAGGAACTTCAGTTTATTTTTCTACTAAGGACGAAAAAATAACGGAAATATTAAATAAAAAAGATTATTTTTTTGATAGGAGAAAATCTCAATTCATCCTCAATCCAAAGAAAGTTAGTAAATTAAAAAATAAGCTTAAAATAAAAAAAATAGAAGAATATCCCACTTACGATAGAGAAGAAACAGAAACCGAAGATTTATTTTAATGCGATAGAGGTTTTTTCTTCATTATTCCCCCATGTGCACTCTTTACTGGACTTTCAATTATAACGGAAGACTCATCTATTGCAAGAACCTTATTTTTGACTTTTGTAACTTCTAATCTTGTAATTACCATATATAAAATATCTATCTTTGGGTCCCCTTTTCTTGAATATCCTTTCTCTCCCTTGTAAACTGTAAGGCCCATTCCCATTGAAGTGAGCATTTTTCTAATGTTTTTACTCTTCTTGGAGATGATTGTCAAACCAACATATTCTTCAATTCCATCAATCATAAAATCCACAACTTTTGCTGCAACAAGGTATGTTAATATAGAATAAAGGGCTCTTTCTAATCCTAAAAATATTGCAGCTATGGAATATATAATAATATTTACAATGAAGATAACCTCTCCTACACTTAACCCAGTTTTTTTATTCATATAAATAGATAAAATTTCTGTTCCGTCGATAACGCTTCCCCCCCTAATTGCTAAACCAGTTCCCGTTCCAAGTAAGAATCCTCCAAATACTGCAACTAATAATTTATCAGAAGTAATTATAGGATATTTTATCAAAGCAATACAGAAAGCCAACCCAACTATTGCAATAAAAGATTTGACTGCAAAAATTTTTCCAATCTGTTTCCTTGCCATTAAAATAAAGGGAATATTTACTAAAATTAAAAGTATTGAAATGGAAATTGGAGTTAAAAAATGAATTAATAATGACACTCCTGTCATTCCCCCATCAATAAATCCATTTGGAATTAGAAATCCTTTTAATCCAAAACCAGCAACTAAAATTCCCAAAATCATAAAAAAAGATTCCTTTATGATGTTTACTCCTGGTTTAAAAAAATTTTTTTGAATCATTCTTAAAAGATTAAAACTCTTTTTTTTAAAAATCTATAGTTTTGTTAACCAAAATGCTTAAATAACTTTAATTCTCTTCAAAGCCATGAAGAATTTACCAACTCTGACTGGAGAAAGATTGTGGTTAGGAGATTTTATCTTTAATCAGGGATTTTATGAAAGATATTATAATTGGTTACACAATCCAGAGGTAGAGCCTTTCATTGGTCCCATTTCTGAAGATAGTAAAGAAAAGGTAGCAAAAATGTTAATAGAAAATAAATTAAATGAAAAAATAAAACATTGGTGTGCCTATTATGGAGCTCCTTTTGAAAGGAATTTTCCTATTGGTGATGGTTCACTTAATATTCTTGATTCTCAAAGTGAATTTGCAGATTTTGACAAAGAATATTCTAAATTTTCAAGAGCAGAGGAATTCACTATTTTAATCGGAGAGGGAAGAGGAAAAGGAATTGGAACAGAAGCAACCTCTCTAATTTTAAATCATGCTTTCTCAACAGGAACTGAAGCAGTTTATTTAGGAGTTTATACAAATAATCTTGGAGGAATAAAGGTTTACGAAAGAAATGGATTTAAAACTCTTAGAACTGCAATTGACAAAGAATCAAAAAAGGAAGAATTAATAATGAGAATTACTTCTAGTGATTGGAAAAAGAGATGATTAAAGATGAACATAGAAAAAATAAAAAAACAAAAATCTATTCAGGAACTTCTTGAATTTGGAATAATAAATATAGATAAATCTTCAGGACCAACCTCTTTTAATGTTTCAGAATTTGTGAAAAAAAGATTAAACTTAAGAAAAACCTCTCATCTCGGAACGTTAGATCCAAAAGTAACTGGAGTCTTACCAGTTGCTCTTAATAGGGCTTGTAAATTAACCGGATATTTTTTAGGAGAAGATAAAGAATATGTTGGAATAATGAGGCTTCACGAAGAAGTTTCTTTAGACACAGTAACTAAAGTTATTGAAGAAAAATTTCTAGGAACTATAACTCAATTGCCTCCAGTAAAATCGAGGGTAAAAAGAGAAGAACGTGAAAGAGAAATAATTTCTTTTGTTCTTCTTGAAAAGAAAGGCAAAGATTTCTTATTTCAGGTGACCTGTCAAGGGGGAACTTATATTAGAAAGCTTGTTGATGATTTAGGAAAAGAATTAAGCATAGGAGCACACATGCTTGAGCTAAGGAGAGTTAGAGCAGGAATCTTTAAAGAAGAAGATGAAATTTACCCTGTTGTTAATCTTTATGATTTTGAAAAAGCAGTAGAAGAATATGAAAAAGGAAATGAAGAATTATTAAGAAAGATAATTATCCCTGGAGAAATAGTTTCAGAAGTTTATTCTCCTGTTTTCATTAGTCCAGATAATGTAAAAAATATTTTAACAGGCAAATCAATTTTTTATCGAGATTTAATTGATAAACCAAAAATAGAAAAAGGAAAGATAATCTCTATTTTTTTAGATTCTAAATTTATTGGCATGTATAAAGTAACAAATGAAGCAGAAACTTTTGCAAGACCAGAATTTGTTATGCAGCCTATGAAAGGATAATTTTTGCTTCACTGAATTAAAATAGTAACATATAAATATAAGCATTACCTTAATATTTCGTGGGCAATAAACTGGGAGATAAACTAAAACGAGGCTTATTGTACTTATCTGTTCCTCTTGCATTAGGATGTGGTAGCTGTACTATTAATAAAAATTATATTGATGATGTTTATTATTCCCCTCCTAAAAAAGAAATTTCTTTAGTTCAAAATAATTTAAGAGACCCAGCAATTGAAGAAGATAATTGGGATTATTCTAAGAACCTAAAAATTCAAGATTCTCTAAAAGAAAACCCTTCAAGAACAGAAGTCAATATTTATCTTGAAGATGACTTTGACTATTCTTATAGGTTCAATAGATTTAGAGATCCTCTATTAAGATTTAATTCCGGATGGGGAGACTCAGACGGAGATGGAGTTGATAATTGGGCAGACCCTTGGCCGTATAATTTTGGGCCTTATTTGGATGTAAATGGAAATGGAATAATTGATTTTCAAGATGTCAAGGTTTCTGGATTTGGTCATGATTTTTGGGATTATGATTTTAATTATCATTATTCCCCCTGGTATGGTTCTTATTATGGTTATGGTTATGGATACTATGGGGGAGGTTTTTATGATTGGGACTCTCCATTTTATTATCATCATAATTATTGGAATTATCCTTGGTGGGCTTATGATGATTGGAATGATAATGATAAACCAAATAATAATTCCATTTACGGACATAGAAATACGGCTACCACTGATGGGTCAGCAACAAAAATCTACAAAGAAATCTCTAACGGGGATTTAATAAAGAGGACTACTCCCCAAACTTCAACAAGAACTTACACTCGTCCAGAAACTTCAAGTGCTGCAAGAGCCGTTTCCCCTCAAAATAAAACTAATGCTTCCTCTAGCGCAAGAACTACCACTCAATATAGAACAACAAATCCAACAAGAACAAATACCTCTTCAAACTCAGGGGCAGTAAGAACTTACACCCCTCCTGCTAGAAGCTCTTCAAATACTATTCAAAGGTCAGGTTCAAGTTCTTCATCCAGTTCAAGTGCAATAAGGTCGGGTTCTTCTTCAAGTTCTTCTTCTGGAGCAACTCGTTCAAGCTCCACAACTTCAAGCTCTTCTGGAGCTTCAAGAACTGTTAGAAGATAAGTTTATAATTTCTATTCTCTCACTAAATTAATGACCAAGCATTTAATCTATTTTTCAGCAAGTGCAGCAACAAGTGGAAAAGCTTTATCTGATGGTAATTTGATGCATGCAGGAAGAATGGATATAGCCATTCATTCATTTATTCAGGGAGTGTTTCTTTCTCATGGTTTTAGAAAAGACATAACTTTTCATTTCATTTTTTATGGAATGCCAGACCCTCCAAAACACATTCAGATAACAGTCACAGATGAATTAGATGTTTCTAAAAAAGATGTTGGCAATTTAATAAAAAAAATACTTTACAAATATAAGCAAGGAGAGAATACAGAAGTTTTTCCAGGTTGTTTTATTGAAAAAAAGAGTTTGCTTAATGTGATTCAAGACCTTTTAGATAAAGATGTTGAGGTTTTTATCTTAGATAAAAAAGGTAAATCAATTAGAGAAGTAAAGATTCCAAAAGAATGTGCATTTCTTTTAGGAGACCACGAGGGATTACCCACTAAAGAGATGAAAAGATTGAAAGGAGTTTTAACTCCAGTTTCAGTTGGCCCACATATGTATTTTGCTTCTCAAACAGTTGCAGTTGTTAATAATGAATTAGATTATAGGGGAATTTAATGTTCATTAAAATTAATATTCACCCTATTTTCCCAACAATAATATCCACAAGAAGGACAAGAATTTTTGCAGGAATATGATTCTTCTTCTTTAACAATATTTAGATGAGCTAAAGCTGAAAAATTAAGTTCAGTTGTAGGTTTACTTATTGCACTATCCAAACTTTCTCTTACAATTACATTAGGTAATGAGTTTAACTCTTTTATTTTTGAAATTAAATCTCTTCTATGAGTAGAACTTCTAAATTTAGTCTCAGGACAATTTTTTGCAATGTTAATCCATTTTTCAATATAATCCTCTGAATAAAAATCTCCGCTTGAATGAATTCTAAAATATTTTACTTTCTTTTTTTTAATAAAATTAGTCATTTCTTCAACAAAATTTTCTAATTGAGATAATTCATATCTCTCTTCAGTTGATTTCATCACGCTTGGAAGTAAAAAATTATTCCTTAAAGCATAACAAGCAGGTTGACCTTCTTTTCCTTCTAAGCACCAAGGAGTTGGAGTGCAGGTTTTTCTTGCTGGAAGATTGAAAATGTAGACTTCTTTTCCCATTTTAGAATTGCCTTTAATAGCGATGTCCATGATTTTTTAGTATAATTCCCAGTTTAAAAATTAATATATACTAAAAAACTATCAAAAACCTTTAAAACCCTAAGCTCTTAAATAATTTATAGGGGTAAAAATGAAAAAATCTGTTAGACTTTATATTTCTGGTTTCATACAAGGGGTATTTTATCGGCCTTATATTAAGGAGAATGCCGAAAGATTAAATTTAAGGGGATTTGTAAGAAGTTTAGAAGATAACAGAGTTGAAGTTTTCTTAGAAGGAGATGTTGACAATGTTACTAAAATGATTGAAATTTGTAGAAAGGGACTTAAGAGTACAGAGATAAAAGACATTGAGATAAAAGAAGAGAGATTCCAAGATTTTAAGAATTTTCAAATAATGAAAGTTTAATATTTTAGAATGTTAAATATTGAAAAAGTTTGTAGGCTTTATTCTGCAGGGGGGGATGTAAAAATGAGGATAAAATTTTCCTCTGAAAGACCTTCTGAAAAAGGATTATGGGATTTAAGTTTAGGAGAAGTTAATATTTATCTGCCTGCTATTGAATCAAGAGAGGATTTACATATTACCTTAATTCATGAATTTATTCATGCTCAGAAGGATTATTCTAATCTTCAACAAGGAAAAGATTCTTCAGTTGAAGCTTTAGCTCAAAAAATTTATAAAATAAATCCAAATCTTGCCTTTGAAATTATTGAGCTTTACAATTTGAAAGTTCCAAAAAGATTAAGATAATTTTTATAAATTGTATTCTCCTTAATTTCTTATGATTTATACTAATTCAGATGGAGGAGCAAGAGGTAATCCTGGACCAGGAGCAATAGGGGTTATTGTTAGAGAAGATGAGAATATTTTATTAGAATATTCTGAAAGAATTCCGGGTAAGGTTACTAATAATTATGCAGAGTATATCGGCCTAATTAGGGCCTTGCAGCTTGCTCAAAAATATACTTCTAAAGAATTAGTGTGCATTCTAGATTCAGAGCTTGTGGTAAAACAATTACTTGGAGAATATAGAGTTAAAGATGCAAAACTAATAAAACTTTTTCTCAAAGTGCAAGAACTTCAAAATAACTTTGAAAAAATAACTTACCAGCATGTTAAAAGAAAAAATAAATTTCAAAAGCATGCCGATTATTTATTAAATAAAGAATTGGATGAAAAGAAAGAGGAAATTAAGTAGATGAAAAAATCAGACCTCAACTACATTTTTAACCAAAACCCCTCATTAAAAAAAATAGGAACAAAAGATCAGTATAACAAATATCTCAAAAACATTTTTCCTAAAACAAAATATAAAAAAATAGTCTGGCATCATTCTGAAAGAAGAATAGAAAAATTTAAGTCAAATTTCATTGAAGGCTATGCTGCAAAGAATGGAGTCTCTCCAAAAGCAATTTTCTTTTTGGGTCGTCCGGCAAAAAAAGAGTTCCTCTCTAAAAGACCCTATCTTGGAGCATTTAAGTTAAACCTAAAAAATCCAAGATATGTTGGAAATGGAATTATTCCAATAAATCGAGAAAAAAGTGGAATCAAGGAAAACATTAGAATTGCATTAAAGAATAAAAATGATGGAGTAATATTTAGGAAAATTTGGGATAATAAAATCTGGACAGATGTTTACGTTGTTTTTAGCCCATCTCAGGTTCATTCTTTAGCTTCAAAAAAAGATGTAAAATGGTTTAAAGAATATTTAAAACTCAGAAATTAAACTTAAATCTAAAATAATATAAACACAATTGGCATTAAATTTAAGATGAAAAGAGAAATATCTGATAAAACAATTTTAGACGAATTTGCAGAAGATTTTTGCAAGATAGTTAATTTGCATTGTAAGTATATTATCTGTTCAGGATTTGTGGCAATTTCTCATGGTAGGAGTAGAGGAACAGAAGATATTGATATGGTCATAGAAAAGTTATCTTTAGAAAAATTTGAAAAATTGCATCAAGATTTAATTAAAAATGGTTTTAAATGTCTTCAATCTGATAGCTCTAAGACTATTTACGAAGCTTATCTTATTTTAGGAGATAGTGTAAGATACACTGAAATAGATAAAATGCTCCCAGAAATGGAGGTAAAATTTGCCAAAGACGAGATAGATAGAGCTCAATTAAATTCTCGAATTAAAATACCTTTTACTGGGTTAGATGTTTATTTCCCCAAGATAGAAGAATCAATTGCTTTCAAAGAAGAATATTTAAAATCTGATAAAGACTTAGAAGATGCAAGACATTTAAGGATTATCTATGAAGATAAGTTAGATGAAAAATATATTGAAGAATTTAAAGAAAAAATAAAAAGGATAAAACTATGAAAGACAAATCACATCAAGAACAAATTGAAAGATGGGCAATAGAAGTTAGACAAAATCCCAATTGGAAAAAACAATTAAAACCATTCTTAGATGCGCAGATAATAAACGCAATAAAAAAGTATAAAAGAATCCTTTTACTTCCAAATGGAGAAGATAAATTAAGGAGAATTAGAAATTTAAATTAAAATGACACGAGAAGACCAAATCATCGATGAGAGAATAAAGAAAATCAATGATCTTAGAAAGCAAGGCATTAATCCCTTTCCAGATAGATTTGATTTACATGAAAAAAGAAGTTGGTCTTTAGATATTAAGGAAAAATATAAATCTCTAAAGATTGAAGAAAAAAAAGCTTCTAAGGAAATTGTTGCTGGAAGGGTTATGCTAAAAAGAAGTTTTGGTAAACTCTCTTTTGTTCAATTACAAGACCTAAAAGGAATGATTCAGTTAGTTTTTCAAAAAGATGAAACCCCCGATAAAGTTCTAGAATTATTTGAGAATGTTGATTCAGGAGATATAATTGGAGTTTTAGGTAATCCAATGAAAACTAAAACTGGAGAGATTTCCCTCTTAGTAAAAGAATTACACCTTCTTACCAAATCAATTCTTCCTCTTCCAGATAAACATAAGGGTCTCACAAACGAGGAAGAAAAATTAAGAAAAAGATATTTAGATATTATCACAAATGAAGAAGTAAAAGAAATTTTTATAAAAAAGCAAAAATTCTGGTCAACCATTAGAAATTTCCTAATTCAAAAAGGCTTTTTAGAAGTTGAAACCCCTATTTTAGAAGTTTCTGCAGGAGGGGCAGCAGCCACTCCATTTAAGACTCACCATAATGCTCTTGACTTAGATGTTTTTTTAAGAATTTCAATGGGGGAATTGTGGCAAAAAAAATTATTAGTAGCAGGTTATGAGAAAACCTTTGAAATTGGAAGACAGTTTAGAAATGAGGGGATGGATGCAGAGCATTTACAAGATTATACTCAAATGGAATTCTATTGGGGCTATGCAAATTATGAGGATGGAATGAAATTAGTAGAATCAATGTATAAAGAAGCTGCAAAAGCAGTTATGGGGACTCTTAAATTTGAAAGGCAAGGACATAAGATAGATTTATCTAAGAAATGGGAGAAATATGATTTCGAAACCTTGATTAAAGAAAAAACAGGAATAAACATTTACAAAGCAACAAAAGAAGAAATTATGAAAAAATTAAAACAATTAGAATTGGATTATGACCCTTCGGTTGACAAATGGAGATTAGTTGATTTACTTTGGAAATATTGTAGAAGACAATTGTCTGGTCCAGGCTTTTTAATTGGCCAACCAGTTGAATTAACTCCTCTAGCAAAGAGAAATCCTGCAGACCCAAGAAAGGTAGAACAATTCCAAGTAATTCTTGGAGGTTCAGAAGTTGGTAATGGTTATTCCGAATTAAATGATGCTCTTGACCAAGAAGAGAGATTCAAGAGACAAAGAGAGTTGGGAGATTCTGGAGATACTGAAGCGATGGAACATGATGTAGGATTTGTAGAAGCTCTAAAATACGGAATGCCTCCGGCTTGCGGATTTGGAGTTTCAGAAAGATTATTTTCCTTTATGATGAACAAACCAATTAGAGAATGTGTAATTTTCCCTCTAATGAAACCAGAAAATTATTCTGACCTTAAAAAAGAAGAAAAGAAAGAAGAGAAGAAGAGAAAATAAAAATTTTTATTCATATTTAATCGTTAATTCTAATTCTTCATAAAGTTCTATTTTGTTAAGAGGATTATCAATTTCTATATCTGGGAAATTTTTAATTAAAATATCTGTGCTTATTTCCATCTTTGATTCAATTTTGCCTATATTTCTTTGAAGAAAATATTTAAAGATTTTTTCATCCGCATAGTACATTTCATAAGGTTTGCCTTTTAATTCTTTTATATTTGTTGAGTCAGAATGGCAATATAGAGGAATCTGAGTTCCGTATGCCCCCAAACGCACAGCAGAGGATTTTTGAAATCTATAATCTTCTTTTGATAGCGCATCCCAGATGTGAGTAATAAAATTTTTCGCTTCTTCTTTTTCTAATATTCCTTTTTTTGGAAGAATTTCAATATACGAGGAGAGTATAGTAAAATAACTTTCTCGAAAAAGAGAAGGAGCCACTAAAGACTCGCGTTCATGACTTCTTTTTCTAAAAGTGAAATCTTTACAATCTTCAAAAATTTCTTCTATTGATTTTAATTTTTTACTTCTCATAAAAGTACCTTAATCCTTAATTTTTTAAATATTTGTAATAATATATATTACGACAGATTTATAAAGAATAAATAATATTAATTTTTATGGATTTAAAGATATTAGAAGATATAGGATTAACATCTAATGAAGCAAAAGTTTATCTTGCTTTAGTTGAAATAGGCTCTTCTTCTGCAACAAGTATTATTCAGAAAACAGGACTTCACAGAGCCGTGGTTTATGATTTATTAGAAAGATTAATCCAAAAAGGGTTGGTAAGCTATATGATAAGTTCAAAAAAGAAATTTTTTGAATCAACAAACCCAAATAGGTTAAAAGAGATATTAGAAGAAAGAGAAGAAGCATTGTCAAAAATTCTTCCAGAATTAATAGAACTATCCAAATTTAAAACAAAACTTGATATTAATGTTTACAAGGGTAAAGAAGGTATTAAAAATGTTTTTGAAGATATCTTAAAAGAATCTCCTTCAGAGTGGCTTTCAATGGGTTCTTCTGGAGAGACCTATGAACTTCTTCCAGCATTTTTGGATAATTTTCACAAATTAAGAATTAAAAGTAAAATTAATTCAAGAGGTCTAATGCTTTATTCTAAGACTTCTGAGAAGAGAAGGCAAAATCTATCTAAAATGCCTTTAACAGAGATAAGAATTTTGCCCAAGGAAGTAAAAACCCCTACAGTAATTAATATTTATGCAAGTAAAATCTCCTTATACTCTGTTACTAAAGAAAATATCCCCTTCATAATCTTAATTGAAAATAAAGAAATGGCTAATTCTTTTAAAGAGTATTTTGAATGTATGTGGAAACTTTCAAAAAAGTGATTTTCTGTCATAAGACCAAAAACCTTATATATCAATTGATATACATATTTCTATGGAGAATAAATCAAAATCAAGTTTATTTGCAAGAAGTCCGAATCTGCAAACAGTGTTAATGGTAGAGAAATCTATAGAAGAAAATTCTGGAGAATATACTTATACTGAATTATGGAAGTTATTACCAAAAAAAGTAATGTGGCAAACATACTTAGTAATTTTAGATTATCTTCAATCAATCAATAAAGTTGCTTGGGATAGAAATGGAACTATTGGATATATTTGGAATCCTGGTTTAGCTAAAAAACTAAAGAATAGAAAATCCTATTAAAATGATTAAAATTGGAAGAGTTAAGTTTATATCAAAAGAGCTTGAGAATAATTTTGATGCTTTATCAGAAAAAGATTTTATAAAAAAATCTATAAGAAGAGCAATTAATGATTTAAAGCAAAATGCTTTTTGTGGAGTGCAAATTCCTAAAAACTTAATTCCTGAAATTTATATAAAAAAATATGGAATTATTAATCTCTGGAAATATGATTTACCCAATGCATGGCGACTAGTCTATTCGATAACTCAAGAGAATGAAGTAGAATTAATATCTGTAATCCTTGAATGGTTTGACCATAAGACTTATGAAAGGAGGTTTCATTATAACTAAATGGCATTAATCGTAAAATCAAATATTAAAAAAACAATAGCAGAACTTCAAAAAGGAAATGAAGAAATCACTTCGGTTGCAGAAGAAGTTGGTTTTGCTCTTGAAAGAAAGGTTGAGCAAATTCTTATAGACGCAATTGAAAGAGCTAAATCTAATAAAAGAAAAACTCTACAAGGTAGAGATTTATAATTATAATATGGATGATGTTCTTTTAGTTGTGTAGGGAGGAGGAGATAAAGCAGCTTATCAAATAGGAGTTATGAAAACTCTTATGGAAAAATTTAATTTTTATGAGCCAAAAGAGATAATTGCAACTTCTGGTGGAGCCGCAAATTTTATTTATTATACTGCAGGTCAAGGGTATTTAGGTAAAAGTATCTGGGAAGATTTAGTGGGTTCAAATAAGTTTATTCATCTCAAAAATCTTTTTTCAAGAAGACCAATAATGAATCTTAATTTTTTTCTTCATCTTTTAAAAACAAAATATCCCCTAAACGTAAAAAGATTTAAGAATTCAAGAATTACAACTTACATTTCTGTAACCAACGCTAAAACAAGAAAAGTAGAGTATTTTACTAATCATCAAGAGGTTAATCCCTATCAATTATTAAAAGCCTCCTGTGCTCTTCCTTTTTTCTGGAGACATAAAGTTAGAATCAATGGAAAAAGATATATCGACGGAGGAATTCTTGACCCAATTGGAATTCAAAAAGCAATTGAATTAAAAAGAAAAAATGTTCTTTTGATTCTAACTTGTAGCTTAAAGGAATTAGAAAATCCAACTTTTCTTTCAAAAATGGAAGATAAGCTCTTTTCATACGACAAAGGAGGAATTCCTTATTCTAAAATGAAAGATTATGTTGATGAGCTTAAAAGAAATTCCAAAAATTTCTATGTTATCCAACCAAAAAAGCCTCTGGAATCTCCTTTTTGTTCTGATGTTAAAAAAATCTCTAACGAGATTACCCGAGGATATAGAGAAACAATGAGGGATAAGAAGTTAGAGAAATTTATGAGAAATATGAGAATGAATAAAAGCTAATATTCCTATTGCAGAATATATTTTCTAACATATATATTACAAACTCTATCTTACAAAGTATCTCTTCCAATATATCCTTTATAGTATATACTAAAACTTATAACCCCCAAGTTCTTTTCTAAATTATGGAAGAGAGAAAAGAGGAAATAAAAGAGCAGCCTATTGAGACAAAACCTAAAACTGATTTCAAAGCTCAAGGAAAAAAGAACCGACAAAAAGGTGCGCTATTTGAAACAAAAGTTAGAGAAGACCTCCAAAAGATGGAGTGGATAGTTACAAAATGGATGAATACAGTAGATTTTGTTAAAGATTCCAAGGGTCAATTAGTTCCTGCTAAAAAAAAGTTTAATCCATTCCTTAAAGCTCTTGCGATGGGAACTGGCTTTCCAGACTTTGTATGCTTCCGCTCTGCATTACATTCAGACAAAGAGGTTATTGGAGTTGAAGTTAAATCTAATGGCTCCCTAGACCAAATAGAAAAAGGAATGTGCAGATGGCTTTTAGATAATCATGTTTTTTCAAGAATCTTAATTGCAAGAAAAAAATTAGGGGGGAAAAAAACTCTTATTTTCTATGAGGATTTTGCAATAAAATATATTAATAAAACTTAAATATATTTTTTACCTTAGTTTTATCATGAAAAGTTTAATGCTTTTTTTATTGTTAATTCTCTCTCTTAATTTAGTCTTCTCTTTATGTAATGAAACTCAAATTAATATCAATACGGCTTCTCTTGAAGAATTAGATAAATTAACCGGCATCGGTCCAGCTTATGCTCAGAGCATTATTGAAAATCGTCCTTTTATTTCTCTTAATGATTTAATTGATGTAAAAGGTATTGGAAACCTCACCTTAGAAAAGATAAAAGCACAAGGTTTGGCTTGTGTTAGTGAAGAAAGTGATGAAGTAATTAAAGAGAAGGAAGAAGAACCAATCTCTTCTTCAGAGTCTTCTAATCCTCAAATTAAAGAGGAAATATTAGAAGAGGAGTTAGAATTAGAGGTAATCTCTCTATCTAATTCCAAGGAGTCCACAGTCCTAAATTTAAACCCAAAAACTATAAAAACAGAAGAAAATTCTTCTTTTCAAGATAAAGCCAAATACCCCCTTCTTTTGGGAGGATTTTGCATCTTACTTGCAATACTTTATCTTTTACAAAACAAAGGAAAAAGAAAAAATGAGTTCAGAGGATTTCAGAATAAGAGCATTATTGATAATTGAAGTAATGGGAAGACCGGCAGAACACTTAACCGAAGCCCTAAATGATATAGTTAATAGAATAGATGCAGAAAAAGATACCTCAGTTATAACAAAAAAAATTAATGAACCCTTAGAAATTGAAAATCAAAAAGGGATGTATTCCAATTATGCAGAAATAGAGGTAGAAGTAAAAAATCCAATGATTCTTTCTGGTTTAATGTTTAGATATATGCCTGCTCATGTAGAGGTTATCTCTCCAGAAAGTTTCTATACAACAAATATCCATTATACTGAGTTAATGACTGAAATAACAAGAAGACTTCATGTTTATGATAATGTTGCAAGAGTTCTTCAAATGGAGAAGTCAATAATGGAAAAAAAACTTGCAGAATTATCTAAGACTTCCTCTACTGAAGCAAATCCTAAAAAAGATTCTAAGAAAAAATCCATTAAGAAAAAATAATTAAGGATGTTTTGGAGGAGGTAAGGGAGGTAAAACCTTTCCTTTTGATTCTTTTTCTAAATTAATGCCTTTCTTTTTGGTTCCCTTATATTTCTTTAAGAAAAACCAAAGAAAGATTAAAACAATAATTCCAATTAAAACCCATCCTACAACTTTTTTAGAGTTATTGGATTTTTTTTCGACGCATTTTCCTAAACAACATTCTGCCCCATCTGAAGTTTGTTTTTCTCCCTCACAAATTGGTTTTTCTGAATTGCAAACACTTCCTCCTAATTCTGCACAAGTTTTTACCTCTCCAGTTTCATTATCCACAATAAGGATATCTTCGGCATCCTTTGTCTCATTTTGAGTATTGTTATTCTCACTTTTATTTTCATCGAGAATAGTATTATTATCTCTTTCAGTAATATTCTCATCAACCAGAATTGTGGTATTCTCATCTGAATCATTAATAGTTATATTCGTTTCTCCATCTTCAATAATTAATAAGGGGTTTTCTGCAATTAAATTATATATCTGATTCTCACTTTCAAAGTTAATTGTTCTTGTTCCGTTTCCTAAATTAAAATATAAATTTTTTGTCTCACCTGATTTGAAAAGATATTCTGTTGTTTGATTATCTGTTACCGATAAATTAATATTACTTTCTTGAAGATTCTGTATTTTTACATAAAAATTTGAATCGGTTTTAATTATTCCGGGAATTAAAGAAAAATCTGCTTTTTTGTTCAGAACGCTAAAATTACCAATTATTGTTTCACTACTCACTTCCACCCCCTTCATATATTGAACCCCCTTAATTTGGATAGAATAATTACCTGGAATTTTATTCAAATCTACCATTACATAAACATAAAAATCCTCTCCTATCTTTTTTACATCATAGTTTACAAATGAAGTACTTACCCAATTTTTAGCTATAGGCTGTTGTCTATTAAAAGAAATATCCGATTTTTGAATATTTTCTAGAAAATTTCCAGATACCTTCATCAAAACATTTTCTCCTAAAGAAACATTTTCATTAATCTGAATATCTAATGCAGAAATGACTGAAATAAAAAATATTACAAAAATAAATAAAAAAAGTTCTTTTTTCATCTTACTTGCCCATTTCTTTTAATTTTTTGAGCACTTCATCTAATTCTTCTTTTGATTTGGATACAGGTTTTTTAGAAGGAAGAGGCATCGGTCTTCTAATCTGTTCTGTTGGTCTGATTGGAGCTCTGTGTGGAGGAGGTAATATCCTTCTTTCCATATGTCCTCTCATCGGAGTTCTATTGTACGCTGGAGGAGGGCTCATTGGAGGCCCCGGTCTTCCTGGTAACATTGGTCCACCCATCGGTCCTTTACTCTTCTTTTTTCCAAATTTAGTTTTTAATCTCAATAAGAAGGTACTTATTTTCTCTCTAAATACAATTCCTAAAACTATTAGCACGATTAAGATTAATAATATCCAAAGCCATAATCTAGGAGGAGGAGTTGTATCTTTTATACAACAAATTGATGCACTATCTTCACAATTATAATAATCTGCTTCTGAATATCCCTTTCCACAAACTCCTGCACTTTCACATGAACTTCCCTCTTGGTCTTCACAAGCAGAAGAAGTAGTTCCAGAAGTTTTACATACCCCGTTTATACATTTTTTACCGGAAGTACATTCACCATCCTTTGTACATGAAGTATTAACAACAGTTTTTGTTTTACAAATTCCAGTTGCACAACAGGTTTGTCCTGAAAGCAAGCCATCCGTAACCTTAGGAGTTCCAGAACAATACTGAGTTGAATTACAAACTATTCCTTTTAAATCTGAACAGGTTTGGTTATCTTTTGATTTATCACAACATTTGCTAGTTCCTGCACAATCATATTGAGAGAGAATATTTCCAGTACAACTTGCACTTGTCATGCAGAAGAATCCTGCTTTAACACAATCTTCATCATCACTGATACACATTTTGTTAAAACATACTTGCCCTGTAGGACAATCATCATTTATAGTACAATTTTTTGTTACAGTATTATTTTTTAGACAAATTCCACTTCTACAAATCTGTCCATCTGGACAGTCTGAATTTTTTGTACAATTAGTTTTTGTATAAACATTCCTTGGCCAGATAGTATAAAGTATCCAAGAGGTATCACTAATATCATTTGAATTCCAACACCCTTCCTCTCCTTGCATCTCAAATAACCACTCTTTTGCTTTAGTCTTTTCATTTAGACTTGTTGAATAAAAGGGCCAAACAGCCAAGCCAGTATCAAAGTATCTATTTCCAGAATAATCCCAATATTTATTCACACTCTGATCTAAAAGAACTTGAGATTTATATTCTAGTTTTCCAGTTATTAAATATAAGAAAACTCCTGGCATATAAGCCCTATTCTCATATCTATCCCATCCATCAATAAGATAGGGTAGATAAGAAGAGACATTATGTCCTCTATCTTCAAGCATCATTGCCGCCCATAAACTTCCTTCATAATTACAAACTCCTTGTTTTCCAAAACAATAAGAATCAATTTTTTCAAAAGTTGTTCCACTTGCACTTGCAGAATGAGTTGTTTTCATAACGTGATAAGGAGCAAATTCAGTTGTGTTTCTCTGGAAAATTAAAGTTGTAACAAATCCCTTATCACATGAAATTTCAAAGGTACTTGAATAACAACTGTCATCAATAGCAAACCAATAATCACTAAAACTTCTCTTCAAACAAGAACCTGCATCAGAATTAATTTTTTTATTATTTCCAATTTCTATAGAATAAGTTTGACTATTATATTTTATTTCACAAGTTGTTGCATTATTACTATCAATTTCTAAATACCAAATTAAATTAGTGGGAGTCATCTTTTGATTTAATAACCATTGTTCAGAAGAGGAAGTATTATATTTCATTCGAGAATTTGCCAAAACAGCAAGAGAAGTTGTTTTCAAATCACAGTTTCCATTAGGCCAACAAGCTTCTGTATTATCCTTTGAATTATTTATAATCTCAGAACAATTTCCAGTTGCAAGATTTGTAAATATAGCTTCTTGTAGAGATAATCTTGCGCACTCCTTCGTTAAAATCTGATTATCTAAGCAAGCATAAGCCTTATTTACATTGTTCCTTTCTTCGGTAGAATTAAAAGCAGAAGCAAGGAAAATACTATTTATTATTAAAACAAATATAAAAATACTCAATACAACTCTCTTTTCCATTATTAATTTAATATTATCTTACTTTTAAATATTTCCAAGCTGAAAACTAATTTTTGAACTTCTCTTTTTTATTTCCAAGATTCTTTTTAATAACATAATTAACAGGATTCTTTATTGCATTACAAATGTTATCTGGACTGCATACCCCAATTCCTCTATAAAACTCTTTGCAATTAGGAGGCATTATTGGTTTTCTTCTATAAGCCCAGACGAGTTGGGCATGGATATATCCTTTTTTTAGGGGTACTTCATTTTTGTCATTCCATTCATAAATTTTTTTTTCAAGTTCTTCTTTCTCCATTCCAATTGACCGAAATAAATTCATAATTGCAAATAAGGCTCTCTTTCTTCCATCTGAAACCCCTTGCAAAATTTTCTTAATACAAGGAGGAAAATGTTCCTCTTTCAATCCTTCAAGTTTAATTGGCTTATATTCTGCATATTTTCCGCTTGCTTTTATTCCGCTCTCTTCTCCAAATCCGGTACTCTTTGCCCAATCAAGAGCTTGCATAACTAACTCTGCAGCCTCATTTTCTTCAGAATCTGGAGAAAAATTTCTTATCTTAATTCTTAAGGGGTCGGCATCTCTCTCTTTCTGAAAATCTTCCAATTGCTCTCGAGTCAGAACGACACTTGCTAAGGCAGTCTTTTCATGTAAAGAGTAAGGGGCTCTGAACAAATGTCTTGGAGAAACCAAAACTAAATCCAATCCCATTAATTCATACAAATCACTTTCAATAATGGCTTCATTAAAATTGGAGGGATTTTTTAGAGAATTCTGTCTGCATTTGGAGCATTCATGAAATTCTTTTGGATTTATTAATTCTAATTTTCTTTTACATTCAGGACAAGAGTATTTTTCTTTTTGACCCCCTTTTTCAAATCTTCTTATCTCCCCTATTTTACAAAATGGGCAGTATAATTCAACTTGTTCATAAGTAGTTGCAATCTCATTGCACTTTTTACATTTAACACCCTTTTTAATTGATTTTTCTCCGAAGTTTTTTTCAAAATCTTCTGGAAGAAGAGAACTCATAATTTTTTCTGAATAATATCTCAGATAACTAACCACCTTTCTTGGAATCTCTGGAAAAAGGCTTGCAGTAGGAATTCCATTAATATCTTTAGGAAAAGCTTTCCAAGGAACTAAAATATGAAATCCTTTTGAGCCGGAAAATTTTATTCCCACATTTTTAACTCCATGGTGATGTAAAGAGTCAATGATTGATTTAGCGGCCAAAATTGAAAATTCCATACCATGCGCACAGTCTATATCAATAAGCAAATCCCATCCAACCCTTAATTCTGTTACTTGTTTCTCGTTCATTTCTGTGCTTATTTGTAAGGGGTCTTTCCATATCTCCTCTGAACAATGAAAAGAGGTAGCCCCATTTTTTGCTAAATTAATAATGTCTGCGGGATATTGAAGACTATCCGGTCTTTTCCCAAACCCCTCAAAATATCTTGGAGAGACTTCTCTTCCAATACAAAATTCATACATCGCCTTTTGTATGTCTGGCCTAGAATAATATAACTGAGTAATTCTTCTAATTCTAATTTCCTGTGATTTTTTCAAATCCCCCATTTTAAAACAAGATTTACTCAATTTATATAATTACTTGTCTTTTGAATAATCTCTCTTCCAAACTCCCACAATCCTTAAAAAACCCACACATCTTAAATTAATATGCACCTAAAATTAGAGGACCCTTTAATATTATCCAAACCAATAGAACTTATCTCTGAGCTTGTCTTAGAAGTTAGAATTAAAGTTAATGAATATGGTCTAAGTTTAATTGCTCTGGATCCAGCAAATGTGGCTATGATTAATTTTAAAATTCCAAAAAGTGCTTTTTCTGAGTTTCAAGCAGATAATGAAACATTAGGAGTAAATTTAGAGAATCTAAAGAAAATTTTAAAGAGATGCGGAAAAACAAGCTCTCTAATCCTTGAAAAAGAGGAAAATGTTTTAACAATTAAAATTGAAGATAAGATTAAAAGAACTTTTTCATTGGGACTAATTGAGATAGAATCAGAAGAAAGAGATTTACCGCAATTGGAGTTTTGTTCAATTATAGAACTAGATTCTCAGGATTTAATTGATGCGATTGAAGATGTTTCTGTAATTTCCGATGCTTGCTCTTTCATTGTCAAAGATAATACTTTCATAATTGAAACAAAAGAGATTGATGCTGCAAAAGCAGAATTTTCTACCGAATCAATTTCAATAAAGGGAGAAAATTGTAAATCAAGATATAGCCTAGAATATCTTCAAAAGTTTATGAAAGCTGCAAAGATTTGTGAAAAAACAAAAATCCAATTTGCTTCAAATCATCCCCTAAGATTGGATTTCGGAAGTAACTCTTTTGGTCTGACTTTTATTCTTGCTCCGAGAATGGAAACAGAAGATTAAATTATTTTCAAATATGAAATATTTATAAATCTCTTTCTCTTTAATTTTTAATGGTGATTCATTTAAAAAAAAGAGGACAAGTTACTATTTTTATTATTCTTGCAATATTGCTAATTATAATTGCTCTTGCGATTTTTTATTTTCTTCCAAAATTAAAATCTTCGTCGGATTTAGGAACAAAAAATCCTAATACTTATTTTCAATCTTGTATGGAAAATGAATTAGAAGACACCTTGGTTACAATTGGGTTGCAGGGAGGGAGTTTAGAGCCAGAATTTTATAAAGAATATCAAGATGAGAAAATAGAATTCCTTTGTTACACTGAAGATAATAATAAGGCTTGTGATATACTTAGACCTTTTTTAGAAGAGCACATTACTAATGAAATTAAAAAAGAATTAGAACCAAAAGCAAAAGAATGTTATAACCAGGTAGTTGGAATTTATGATAAAAGTGGATATAATGTTATTCCTTCTTCTCAAGAGGGAGAATTAATTGTAGAACTTCTTCCAGGAAAAGTAAAACTTTCTTATCTAAAAGAATTGACTCTAACAAAAAAAGATACTCAAAAATATTCTTCCTTTAGTGTAATTGCGAACAATAATCTTTATGAACTAGCAAACATTGCAAGTAATATCGTGGTGTGGAAGTCAATAATTGGAAATTTTGACCCAACTTCCTATATGGCTTTGTACCATGATTTGAAAATAGAGACTGATAATCCAAAATTTACCGATGGAGTTGATATATACATATTAACTGATAAAAAATATGATACTACCTTCCAATTCGCAGTAAGAAGTTGGGTATTGGATTTAACATATGGATAAAATGAAAAGAAGTGCATTATTACTTTTAACTTTAGGTTTTGTTCTACTTGCAAGTTCATTTGTTTCTGCAGTTTGTTGTGAAAAAGTAAAATCAGGAGATTGGTGCCAAGATGTAGTTACTTCAGATGATTGTGTTCTAACTGGAGATTTAAGATGGAACGCTGCCTCTTGTGATAAAACAGCTTATTGTTCTCTTGGAACTTGTGTTAATGTTAATTCTGGAACTTGTAGTCCTAATACTGAAATGACTGTTTGTGAAAAAGAGGGGGGGCAGTGGGACCAAAGAGAGATTAATGAAATAGAAATGTGTAAAAATGGATGTTGTATTTTAGGAGAGCAGGTTGCATTTGTTACAAAGACAGAATGTTCAAGATTTGCTACAAAATATGCTGTTGATTCTATTTTCAAATCTGATGTAACAACAGAAGCAGCTTGTTACGATTTATCTCAACCAACAGAAGTTGGAGCTTGTGTTTTTGATGAAGATTATACTAAAGATTGTAAAATGATTTCTAAGGAATCCTGTTTAGCTCAAGAAGGCCAATTTAATAGAGGATTACTCTGTACTGCTCCAGGATTATCTGATTGTGTAAAAACAAGTAAAACCACCTGTAAAGATGAAAAAGTTTACTTTTTAGATAGTTGTGGAAATTTAGCTAATATTTATGACTCAAGAATGTTTAGTGCTTCTAATCTGGGTTGGACTCCCGAGATGAATGACTATTGGACAAAAATTCAAAAACCAAAATGTAGTGTTAAAACAAATGGGGCTGATTCATGTGGAAATTGTGATTATCTCGAGGGAACTACCTGTTCTGAGTATAAACCAGGAATGGTAAGACCAGATTATGGAAACAAAGTTTGTAAATCTCTTGCTTGTGAATATCAAGGAGAAACTTATGAACATGGAGAGAGTTGGTGTGCAACTGGTTCTGGTTTAAATCCTGGAATTAATGTAAATCCTAAAACAGGTTATATAGAGGGTTCTGAAAGAACAAGATTAGTAAATAATTATAACCAATTAAATCTTCCGGGAACAGAATATATGAAGCTTCAATGTTGGGACGGAGAGGTTATTGAATATTCTTGTGACCCTTTTAGAGTTGAAGTTTGTAAGCAAGCTTCAATTGGAGAGTATGATAATTTTAGTATTGCTCAATGTATGGTAAATAATTGGAAGTCATGTATTACTCTAACTAACAAAGAATCTTGCGAAGATGTTGCAATTGATTGTAAATGGCTTCCAGGTGAGAGATTTGATGGAACAATCACTTCTGATGAAAGAAGAGAAAACGAACAAGGTTCTTGTGTTCCCCTAATTGCTCCAGGATTTAGATTTTGGGATTCAACCTCAAATGAATCTGGTTCTGAAATTTGTGCAATGGGATTATCAACAATGAATGTATTGTATGAAACTCATTGGATGGAAAGAAGAGATAATTTTGATAAATTAGATTTAGATGCAAGTGATGAGAAATCTGTACATCAAGATTGTTTAGAAAATTGTTTTGCTATTCCAGAATATGCAGATGATTTAGGAGTTAAGAAAGCAGAGGCCTTATGGGAAGGAGATGATATTCCAACTTTACAGACAGAAGAAGTTTCTCTTAGAAAAGGATATTACTGTTCAAAAGAATCTGATCCTACTAAAGAAAAATTAGGAACCGTAACTGGAACAAATGTTAATTGTATTGAGAGAGCAGAGGACCAAGAAGATAACCTCTTTGGAGGTTTACTCACAAATGTTCAAAGAAGACCTCTTCCAATATTTTACACAAACTCTGAATGGTTAGGATTCTTAACTAAGAGAACTCGTTCTCTTGGAGATTGCGGATATAAGGTAGGACCAAGTGGAGATTATAGTGATACTCGTTCAGAAATTTTAATAGCCTCTTTCCAAAAATTAACTCAAGATAATGCAATTAAAGAAGAGATTGTAGAAACTTCAATTATTTATGAAGCAGATGATTCAAAGGTTGGATTAAGATTATTAGATGAAAATTATTATCGTTCAACAGGAGAGGCAGGTACTTCAGTACTCTACACCCCTAAGGATACAAGTAATACTGGTGAATAAAAACTAAAATAAAAATAAAAAAATCAAAAACCTAAATAAACCAAATGAAACTAAAATATAAAATGAACAAAAGAGGAACAATCGCAATTTCACAAATTGCATTATTAATAGTTAGTTTATTTGCAATTGCATTTTTAATTGGTCTTTCCACTCCAAGTGTGAGGGCGAGTGATCCATGTACTGATGCTAGAGGGGTTTGTAAAGCTAAATGTGGAGATGGAGAGGCTCCTCATGTTACTGCTAAATGTGGTGTAGGCTTTTGTTGTGTTAAAGATAATTCAAAGAAAGATGGAAAAATAGTGGATGAACTTTTAACTGCTCTTGCTAGTAAGACTGTTGATAAGGTTGTTGCTAAAACAGGAATAACAAAAGCTCCTGCAGATAGTGCAACAGTGAGCAGATTGGCATCGAGCAGTATAACCCCCTATTCAGCAGCCCACGCTACTTTTTTTCAGGGTATAGGGTCTTCTTTTACAGGAGTTGCCCCACATGTTGCTAATTTAGGCTTTTGGGGAGGATTTGGAGCAATTACGGGGGTATTTATAGCGGCAACAGCTGCGATTTTATTAGTACATTATGGTACTGAAGCATTAGGAGCAGGAGAGAGAAATGTTAGAGGAATGACTAATACTGCAATTGTTGCAGGTTCAACTTCAGCAGCATTGACAAGTGTTGCAATTATGATTTGGGGTTTAGACGCATTAAGTGTGGTTGGAATTCCAATTGCAGTTGCCGTTGGATTAGTAACCCTCGCAGCAGCTGGAGGGTGGGCATTATTCAAATATCAAGATTATTCTCAAGAAATATTTTCTTACATTCCAAGTTTATGGCAACCAATTAAGGGGGGAGAAAAATGTGAACAATGTAATGAATTAGACTCAGGATGTAATGAATATCAATGTCATACTTTTGGGGCAGAATGTGAAATAATCAATCCCGGTTCAAAACGTGAAGCATGTGTTTGGATAAATGAAGGAGATATGTCTCCTCCAGAGATTCAACCTCTTGAAAGTGCTCTTCAACCAGATTATTCTTATACCCCTTTGAATGTTAATTTGCCCTCAGATAGAGGAGCAAAAATCATTTATTCTGGTTCAAATTCAGATGAAAATAATTGTGTTCCTGCATTTACCCCCTTAACTCTTGGAGTTAACACAAGTCAACCAGCTCAATGTAAAATAGACTTAGAAAGAAAACCTTCTTTCTCAGATATGTTAAGTTTCATGGCAGAAGGAAATGATTATTACGACCATTTATTTGCTCTACCTAGTTCTTCTCTTCCTTCAGCTTCGGCAATTGAGGCCTTGAATTTAAGTTTAGTAAATGGAAATGAATATAGTTTTTTCATAAGATGTATGAATTTTAATGGAGTAGAATCAACAATGCACTTCGAAATGCAGTTCTGTGTTCAAGATGGTCCTGATACTGAAGCCCCTCAAATATTATATTCTAATTTTGTAGATGGTGAAGCCTGTGTAAATGCTGCTCAAACAACCTCTCCTTTAGAAGTTTATACAAATGAACCAGCTGATTGTAGATGGGATTTCCAAAATGTAGATTATGATGATATGTTTTATACAATGGATTGCTCTCAAACAATTGCAGATAGATTCCCTGCAGGTTCTATGACTTATGGTTGTTCAGGAACTCTTGAAGGAATTAAAGAATCAGTAGCAAATAAATATTATATAAAATGTAAAGACCAACCCTGGTTAGAAGGTAAAGAAGATGCTTTAGGGCAAAGAAATGCAAATAGAGATGCTTATATCGCAATTATCCAAGGTTCAGAACCTTTGATAATAAATGACTTAAGTATTAACGGAAAAGGAAATAATGTTTATATCAAAGATTCAACAACAACAATTAAAATAGATTTAGCTGTGAATACTCTGGCTGGATGTGAAGAAGGTTTAGCAAGATGTGCTCACGGAGAGATAAGAGGAAATCAAATATTATACACAGACTTTTATAACGAAGGAAGCTTTGATTATCTCTCAACAAATACTGAGACCTTATATCTCCCTGAAGGAGATTATTCTCTTCCAATAAGATGTACTGATGAGGGGGGAAATGTTGTAGATACTCAAGCAAATTTCACAATTGAAACTGATTTGACTGCCCCCACTGTAGCAAGAGCATATTACGAGGATAATTACCTAAAATTAATTACAACTGAAGAATCAGAATGTGTTTATTCTGCAGAAAGTTGTACCTATCAATTTGAAGATGGTTCAGAAATTTCAACTAAAGATGGAATTGAACATCTTGTGACTTGGGATACAACAAAAGATTTATTTGTGAAATGTAAAGATGAATTTGGAAATAGACCTGCTGGAAATATTTGTAATATAATTGTAAGAGCTTATGACAAACGTAATGCGTAATTTTATAAGCCTTAAATTCTTCTTATTTATATGAATAAAAGAGGAGCAATGGAACTATCATTTGGAATGATATTTGCAATTATTCTCATCGCTGTCTTCATTGTTTTTGCTTTTTTTGGAATAAAAAAATTTTTAATAATTCAAGAACAAGTAAAATACAGGCAATTTACTGAAGATTTACAATCCGATATAGATAAGATTTGGAAAAGTGCTCAATCTTCAAAAAAAGTAGAATATGTACTTCCTTCAAAAATAACTGAAGTGTGTTTTGAAAATAAAGATTATAAAAATCTTAGGTTTGAACCAAGAGAGGAAGGATTTGATTCTCAAACAATCAACAATTTAGATTTGACTTCTATGTTTGCAGAATCAGAAGACCCCATTTGTATTAGAAATAAAGAGGGAATGATTTCTATGACTCTCTCAAAAGATTATTCTCAAAATCTTGTAACAATCTCGAGGTAAAATGAAAAAAAGAGGTGCATTTGATTTTTCTTTCTCATGGTTATTTGCTTTGATAGTCGGAGCTTTTATCCTATTTTTAGCAATATTTCTTATTTCTAAATTTTCAGGAACTCAAACAAATATTCAAGATACTAAAAATGCAAAAGAAATTTCCGTTCTATTAAATCCCTTAGAAACAGGATTTGAAGAATCAGGAAAAACCACTTTAATTTTACCAACGAGCTCAAGACTCTCTACAAGATGTCTCTCTTCAGATGAATTCGGAAGACAAACGCTCAATCTAAAAAGTGAAAATTATGATAAATATTCAGATACCGGAACTGAAATATCCTTTAATAATAAATACCTCTTCTTTGAAAAAAATATTGAAAGCAAATCTTTTTACATTTTTTCAAAGCCATTCAATTTTCCATTTAAGGTTGCAACTTTAAATTATATAATCCCAACTTCTCAAGAATATTGCTTTGTCTTTGAAACAAGAGAACGAGAAATTGAAGAAGAATTAATGAAAATAAATCTCTCTAACTTAGAATTAGTTAAAGAGTTATCCGAATGTAATGAAGAGGCAAAAACTGTCTGCTTTGATTCTTCAGGATGTTCAATAAGCGTTGATACAAATGATTATTCTGTTGAAAAATCTAATACTTTTGTTTATTATGAAGGAAATTCTGCTTTAATGTTTGCCGCAATTTTTTCAGACTCAGCACTTTATGAATGCCAATTACAAAGACTTCTTAAGAGAACTTCTTCTCTTTCACATCTTTATTCTCAAAAGTATTACCTTGACCAAGAGGCAGGATGTGCTCAAAGTAGTATTATTGATTATCTCCTAGATTTAGAGATGCTCTCTCTTAACATAGATAATTCAAATAAACTTTCTGAACTATCTTATACTCTTTCAGAATTAGAAAATAAAAATATGAGGATGTCGTGTTCATTATGGTAAAAGCTCAAGTAAAGATTCAGCAAACGGCATTTATGTTAATAGCAATTACCCTCTTTTTTGTATTAGCAGGATTATTCTTTTTATCAATGAAAATGAACAGTTTAAAGAATTCGGCAACAGATTTAGAAGAGAAAAATGCAGTTTTATTATTAACGAAATTAGCAGATTCTCCAGAATTTTCGTGCGGCGAATCATATGGAACTCAAAAGACCTCTTGTGTAGACTTTGCAAAACTAATGATTCTCAAAGAGGAGATTTCTAATTATTCTAGATTTTGGGGGGTCTCAGATATTCAAATTTTAAAAATTTATCCTGAAAATTTTGAAGAATGTACCTCCCTAAATTATCCAAACTGTGGTAAAATTATTTTATTTCCAGAAAATTCTGGCTCTGGAACCTATCTTTCTACATTCGTCTCTCTCTGTGGAAGAGCCTCTCTCTCAGGAGTAGCTTATGACAAATGTGAAATTGCAAAATTAATGGTGAGTTATAATGATAAATAAAATAAATAAAAAAGCTCAAGAAGAAATGGTTGGATTTGCCCTAATTATTATTATGGTCGCGGTGATACTCTTAGTTTTTTTAACAATCTCAATGAAAAAATCTAATAACATTGAGGAAAGTTATGAAATAGATTCCTTCCTTCAAGCAATGTTAGAATATACTACTAGTTGCTCTTTGAGCACAAACTCTAATTATATTTCAGTTGATAGATTAATCTCAGAATGCTCTGAACTTTCAACCTGTAAAAATGGTCTTTCCAGTTGCGAAATACTTAATGAAACCCTAAGTGAAATGCTTCCAATTGCTTGGCCTGTTGAAGAAACTTCTCAATTTAAAGCATATGAGTTTTTAATTTTCTCAGGAATTAAACCCGAGCCAATGATTAATCTCACTTCTGGGCAATTAACTAATACCTCTCGTGGAGCCTCTCAATATCTAACAAAAAATACTTCTATATTTTTAACAGTTTATTATTAAATCTCCGATTAAGCCTTAAAAAGACTCAAAATAAATTTTGGTCGTTTTTTCACAAAGCTCTCGCCAGGTTATTTTAAAAAGACTCACAATGTCTTTGACATTCTGGTCGTGTCCTCGAAGATAAATCTTCTGCGGTTTTTAATAGAGTTACCACCAGTCTATTAAAAAGACTCCTAATCCCTCGGTATTAGGGTCGTTTTTTCACAACAAACTCCCAAGTAGGTTGTGAAAAAAAAGAAAAACTCAAAATCAAAAGATTTTGGTAATGTCCTCACTTTGTTGCGGTTCTTTTTTTTAAATCTTCGATTAAGCTTTAAAAAAAAGAAAAAGAAAAAAATAAAAAATTAAATTTTTTGGATTTTTACTGAACTATTAAGTCAGCTGTAGTTGCTGTAGTACCTTTGTAGGCCTTTCCAGCACTAGTATCAACAGTCTTAGTTCTCAAGTAAGTAGCAGCATTTGCTGTATCGGCTACATCGTAACCAGCTACAACAAGAGCAATCTTACCAGTAGTGTAAACATCAGCTACACTCTTAATTAAGAATTGTCCTGCTCCTACACCAGTTGCAGTTGTGAAAGCTGCACCACATGTGTGATCAGAAACACCTAAAGCTTTAGCAGCAGCTGAGTTAATACAACTACCACCAACAATAATTAGGTTCTTTCCTTGGAAATTACTTACTTCAGAATCTTTAGCTAATACATTACCTAATGTACTAGTTCCACTAACTGTTACACCTGGAGAAGTTACGTATACATCATAAGGAACTTCTTCCCCATGATACATAATCTTTATACTATCTTGGCCTGAAGTTGGTTTATCCCATAAGAATTCTGTCGATAAGGCAGAATACATGAAAGATCTCCATACATCAGTATCACCAATTTCAAGAGCAGCAACGTCTCCTCCTGCATTAACACTTCCAACTAAATTACTCACTTCAACTTCTGGAGTTGAAGAAGAATCCCATCCAACAGTTACGTTGAATTGGTCTCCTGAACCAATATTACCATCTTTGTCTTCCTCACTAAATGTAAGGTAGAATGATGTTGCATTATGTCCAGCACTAGTATTTCCTGCAGATCCAAAAGTTATTGCACCAACAGTAACTGAGTTATTAACAGTTTCTACCCAAGGTAAGTAAGTTCTTAACCCTTCAGCACTGTATAAGTGATAGAAGTTTGTACTTGAAGCATTTGCAGTTACTACTGCGCTCTTTCCAACTCTGTCTATTGCACCAATACCTAACTCAGCGTTACCCATTGAGAAAGTGTCTCCATTCTTAGCTCCTTCTTTCTTCTTTACCCAAGCACCATCCTTGTAATATTCAACATCTGTTTTATTTGTTGTACCATCTAAAACAAAGTTGCTTAATCTCATCAAGTATGATTCACCTTCAGTAGTAGAAGCATATGAAGCTACGAAATAAGCATCAGTATCTTTATCGAAAGTTATGCTAGTTTCGTTGGTTGTAATCAACTTGTTATTAGCATCTTTACCAATTCCACTGAATGGTCCTCCATCAGCTCCATATAAGAAGTCAATGTCAGCTTCACCATCTTTTAATGGGAAATTTTCAAGTGTAGCATAAGAGTCTCCTCCTTGTTGCACAGTGATAACTTCTTCAGTAGGATAAGTAGCTCCTCCAAAAGCCATCTTAACAATACCAAATCCTGGCATTGTTATTTCAGTGTCTTCTGTAAGGAATAAATCTTCATCAGCCTTCCATTCAAGTTCAATACTTGTAAGTTTAGCAGTTGAAGTACCTAAAGCAGCAGTTGAGTTCACCATAACTGCAGTAAGGCCTGAAACAGCCTCATCATTTATTTGAACTTCTGAGCCACTTGTAAGTTTTAACTTTCCTTTACCAATACTAAATTCAACACTACTCACTCCAGTATCTTTTGAAACATACATGATATCTTTGATACCAATATATGAACCATCAGATAATTTTTGAGTGTTACCTTCAGCTAAACTAGAGGTAGTCTGTCCATTCACTGTCAATTTAACTTCACTGCTTCCAATGTAAGCAATTGAACAAGTATAAGCAGTTCCATCAACATTTAAGTCAATTGTTTCTCCTTCAGTTAAAATCTTTGTTTCCGCAGAATCTAACAAAGTAAGAATCAAACTATCTCCGCTTGTACTATTTGAAAGAACGTAATACTCTTTACCCATGAAAGGTAAGTCTGAATTTACTAAGTCATCAATTAGAGGTTCATCACTGAATGTTATTGTATAATTCAAAACATTCAATCCTGAAGCAATTCTAATTCCAACTGTAGGTGTATCTTCAGCATAGTCATTATCATTCCACATTGAAATAATTGATGTATTCATCTCAAGTTTTTGAGTGTAATCGAATTCATCATTATCATTATCAATGTATTTTCCATCAGCTAACAAAGTTTCTAATTCACCATCATCTAATGTTGTTAGAATCTTGGTTACATTATCACCTAAGTAAAGCTTTGTAGAAGTTTTTTCAAATTTGTAGGACTCTCCGCCTTCAGTACTAGATCCTCCTGTCTTTGGCATTGAAGCAGCAAGTGTTGTTTGGATATTTCCAGCTTGAGTTTGATCAAGAGTAGAAACACCAGCACCTGTACCATATACAATAGCCACGTCAGCTACTCCACTCTGTACGAAAGGAGCAGGGAAACTAGCAGCTGCAGCTCCAGCAATAGTTAAACCAGCCATAAGTGTACTAGCAAAAATTGCCGAAATTTTTTTGAATTTCATTGTTATTATTTTTTATCCTCCTTTCCACCTGTATACGTAGTTGCCTATGACAACCTATATTTTTTCAACCTTTAGCTATAGGGGGGAGCTATCAGTCGAAAGCCTATAGGTTTAACCTAGCGTTCGTGTCCGGCAAACGCATATAAGGTAAACCCCTATAAGAGCACTCCGAAGAGTGTAATAGGGAAAGTCAATTTTCCTTTAAAAAGATTGTTATACATTTTTTCGGTTCCTCTTCTATAAACCCCTATTTTTAGGGGTTTATTTATAAACCTTGTGCTGTCTCTAGAAGTTAGATACACAATTTAAAGGGGTTTTGAATAAACCAAAAAATATATATATCTAAAAATGATATATATCTTAAATTTATCGAGGGATAAAATGCCAAAAACTAAGTCAAGAGAGATATTGATTAAAGAATCAAGAGGAAATTTTATTGTTTTACCGTCTTTAAAATCCGAAGATTATAATTTTGATGGTTTGCTATCGTTGAGAAAACTTCTGACAAGAGAAAAAGCTCGAATGTTAGATGTTATAAAGTATAAATCTCCAGGCTCAATCTATGAATTGGCAAAAATACTTAAGAGACCATTTAAGGGAGTTATGGATGATATAAAGCTTTTAGAGAGATTTGGATTTATTGATTTATTGGAAGAAAAAACAAATAAAAGAATAAGGCACAAGCCAGTAATCGTGGTAGACACTATGAACATTTCTATTAAAATCTAAGAATTTCTATAAAAGAATTTGTTTAAAATTTTTTTATTAATAACTGATGCCTTAAAATTACATACTCTTAACAAGGTAATTGCAGTATGACCTTCAAAATAGACAATTTCCATTTTTTTACCTTTTTCAGCCATATACTCTGGCAGAGGAACAAAATCTCCATCCCCACTAAATAGCAAAGCTATATCAAATTTATTTTCATAAGCATCTTTTTGCATCTGTAAAGCCAATCGAATGTCATCTTCCTTTATTTTGTGAACAGAAGTTCCATCAAGACTCTCTCTTTTCGTTCTTTTACATAAGATTATTGTTACCCCCTCTTTCTTTAATCTTGATAACAACTTTTGCTGTTTGGTGTACAAAGAGGGGTTTAAATCTTGTTTTAAGGGAGCAATAAAATAGTAAATGTCGATTAATTTTCTTCCTTTAGTAATTTTATTAATATACTTTTTAAAGTCAAAATTAAAATCAGTATAGAATGAACTTATAGATTTAATCCCATAAAGAAAATTTTCTCCATCTATAAAAACAGAAACTCTTTCCATTTTAAATAAAACCTGCGTTGCCGAAGCAACGACAGGGAATACAATGCGGGATTCTGCTTACGCAGATTAACGCTCTCCCTGAAGCAAAAATAACTAGTAAACAATCTTTATAAATAT
>Ga0172367_10001141_pt1 | contig 39752 bp, 30 predicted proteins | sample Lak10m_FD_114542 | JGI IMG/M metagenome (GOLD analysis project Ga0172367, IMG submission 114542) | Freshwater microbial communities from Kabuno Bay, South-Kivu, Congo - kab_022012_10m | ecosystem: Environmental > Aquatic > Freshwater > Lake | place: Democratic Republic of the Congo: South-Kivu... | reverse complement strand
TTTATCGCAATGAAGCAGATTCTCGGCCGTGACGGCTACCCGAACGTGTTCGGCCTCGACTCCGATGTCGGTGGGCTCAGGCTCTATGGCCGCAACGCCGGGCCGGACGGGTGGGGTGCCGACGACAGCTTTGTGTTCTGCCTCCGTAAGTAGCTTTGAGATTTTATCCTTTTGATTCTTTCCCGATGATACTTTGTTTCTTCAATACTTTGACCCTTTCTGAATTTTTTTAGTATACTTAGCAAGGCTTGGTTATTTGTGCGGTTATGGCTTCACGAAACCTCGCTAGTTAACATACATTGAGAGTGCAAACGGTCACGGCTTTTTGCAGAGGGTGTATGTCTTCTTTCTAAAAAAAGAAATAACTTGGTGTGCGATGCTGGTGGATTTTTGATCCCAGATAAAATACAGCCAGATTTTTTACAGCAATGTATTCAGATCGGCAGTGGTACGGATGGCATCGCACACAATTCTCGACCGTGACGGCAACCCGAACGTGTTCAACCTCAACTCCGATGACGATGAGCTCAGGCTCAATGGCAACAACGCCAAGCCAGACAACAGGTGGAATGCCGACGACAGCTTTGTGTTCTGCCTCCGAAAGTCATCTCTTTTCCGCACTCACAGGGTGTGGTTTTTCTTGTCCGGATTCTCAAGTTTCTTCTTCCAGCCACCGCACATCCTGCCAATTTCTTCTAGTTTTTGGGAAACTTCCCCATACTGAGAGTGCGAAATAATTTTCGCCTCCCATGTGGTGTGAATGAGGAGTTTCAGTGTATCGAGCAGGAGGATGCAACAGGAAATCTTTTCCATCTTTTGTTCTATTGGTGTAAAATAAGCAATGTATGAAATCTCCAGTAGGTCGAGAAATTTGTTTTCAATGCGAGTACCTATCGTATAACGCTGTCCTTTTGCAATATGGGAAGTAATGTTGAGCCACAACAAATAAGCCTCTTTGATCCGCTGGAGAATGGATGCGGTGTCAGTAGAAAAGCGTGCGGGGGGGGTACTGTTACTAGGGGTGTTCACGGTAGATATGAGGATATCATATCAATGCAGAATTTGCTCGTATCGTGGCAAGAGTTTGTAAACGACAAGAAGAGGCGGAAGGATGTGGTGGAGTTTCTAGTGCATTTCTCAGACAACTTATTGATACTTCACCAATCGCTACAAGATAAATCATATCGACATGGTGGATACCAGGCATTTCGTGTGAATGATCCCAAGCCCAGAGAAATACATAAAGCTAGTGTGTCAGATCGGCTAGTGCACCATGCACTGTATCGTATCCTGTGCCCGTATTTTGATCGACATTTTATACATGATTCATACTCCTGTCGTTTCCGGAAGGGTACACACCGAGCCGTCAATCGTTTTCGAACTTTTGCTCGCCGTGTTTCAAAAAATAACACTCGGACATGTTGGGTCCTGAAGTGCGATATCCGGAAATTCTTCGCAAATATTGATCATGGTATCTTGAGCGCAATACTAGCGAAGTATATCAATGATATGGATACACTTGCCCTACTCGGCAAGGTGGCGAGCAGTTTTCATTCTAGTGGCAAGCTACATATCGGTCTACCGCTTGGTAATCTCACCTCGCAGCTTTTGGTGAACGTCTATATGAATGAATTTGACCAATTTGTGAAACGCGAACTGAAACAAAGATATTATATTCGATATGCTGACGATTTTGTGATTATGAGCGATGAGGATGGTGTCCTTCAAGAACTCTTGCCCAAAATCAGCGCCTTCTTGGCGGACAAATTGCGATTGACACTTCATCCAGATAAGGTGTTTATCAAAACGGTCGCTTCCGGAGTCGATTTTCTCGGTTGGGTTAGCTTCTCGCATCATCGAGTACTGCGGACGACTACAAAAAAGAGAATGTTTCAGAAGATGGCGGCAGCTACCAACGATGCGAAAAAGTTCTATGCTACACGACAGTCCTATCTAGGATTACTCAATCATGGGAATACTGAGAAGTTGCGGCGTGTTATTACCAAAATCTAGTTGACGCTGTTTTGGCTTAGCAGTACCGATTCAAGTTCTTTAAACGTTGCAAGTTGCGGACAAGTGATGCTTGTGTCTTTGTTTTTGCAATACACAAGGATAGCATCGATACCGAGCAACTTCGGCACTTCGTAGTCGGAGCGGGGGCGATCGCCGATGTAGAGAAAATTCTCGGGAGTGAGGCCGGGGTAGATGGCCATCCATTGGCGGTAGAGATCACCGGTTGGCTTCGGGCCGTCATCATTGGTGAGGATGTGGTTGAATAGGGGGTTGCCTGTGCCACTCATGCCGATTTTCTCGAGCTTTTTATCGGCATTGGCGCGGTTTGAGCCAGTGAGAATATCGATGTGGCCGTATTTTGCTTTTAAGCGACGCAAGATCGCGAGGGTTTCTTGGTCCGGTACGAGGTACTGGTCGATGTCAGCGCGCTCGAGAGCTTCCTGGACGACGTCTTGGTGGTTCGGCACACCGAGCATCTTGAGCGTGGTCGAGCCGCCGAGACCGCGACCGCCTTGGTAGAGGTCTTTGAACATTTTTTCTGCTTCGGCGAGCGAGACGCCTTTGTGTTCGGCAATTTTGTGATAAATGTAGATTTGGATGGCTTCGTCGATAAAGCTTGACTTCGGATAGAGTGTTTGGTCGAGATCGAAGCCGATGACTTTTATGTTCGAATAGTCTTTTTTCATTTCGCCTTTCATACTACTTAGTATACCCGACATAGAAGACGGTGAGGTTGCCTGTCTTGGCTTTCAGCTTCTTGGAGAATTGGCCACAGAGGTAGTTGAGGGCCTCGGTGTCTGCCTTTTGCTTGCCCAATGATCGATTCATGAAGACTGCCGTGGCGTGGAGTTTGCCGCCGAGGACATTGACTTGGAAAAAGGCGAGCTGGTCGGCTTGCGGGTCGCTTTTGCCGGCCTGGTATTCGGACAATACGGGGTTGTTGTGCATTGCACCTTTTTGCTGGTAGTAGTCAATGGCACGGGCGACGGTGTCGACTCCTTCGAAGTCATAGAGTCGGTCGAGGAAGGACTTTTTCGGGCGCTTGGTGATGGGCTTGATGGGGAAGACACCATACGCGACGACGCCGTTGGTGGTGTCCGGCTTCGTGAGAGCGGTCTTTGTCTTGCCGGTTTTTCCCTCCTTCATCCCTATATCGCCGAGGCTGTACGGCCCACTCTTGGTGTCGAGATCGTCGACAGGTTTCGATGGTTCCATGAGGATTTTCTTGGTGCGTTGCTCTTCGGTGAGGAGGAGGATATTGCCGCGGTTGGAAAGCATGTACATATCGCCAGATTTTAGCTTGAGTCCAGTGCGAATGGCGGTGACATAGGCGTCGTGAAGGCCGAAGATGTTTTCGGGGTAGGCATTCACCATGTTGTGGGCACGGGCGACATGAAAAGAGTGGAGGCGGCCTTTTTTAGGGATGAAAATGTCATACACCAAGCATGGGTCGTGGGTATACTTGCGCTTGCCACTCCCTTGGTCGATGTAGCTGCCCATGTCGACGGTCGGGTCGAAGCGAGCGATGAGCGTAGCTTTTTTGGAATTCTTTTTTAGGGTCTTTTTGGTTTCGAGGAGCTGGTCGACGCCGAAATGCTGGCGAGTACGCTCACCGTAGCTGTAGTCGCCGTCATGGTCGAAGCGAAGGAGTTGTTTTTTGTAATTGGCACGCATTTCGGCGGTAGATTGATCGCCTTGCTTGTAGAAAGCGGGAAGTGTAGCGAGGGATTTTGCTGAGTTGCGATAAATCGCCAAAGCCACAGCACTGCGCGCAGTACCTTTTTGTTTGTCGCCATGCTCATGGGTGAGACCTTCTGTGTAGATCTTCATGAGGATGTGCTTGTGGACACCGAGAAAAGAGTCGCCATCGGAAACAAGGATGGGGAGGTTGGTTTTGTTGATACGAAAAATACCCGAGAAATCTTGGATGAAGGCATAGTCGAGCTTGGCGGCGAGGGTGGCTCGACCGATTTGGCCACCGACGTCAACACGGTGCAGAAAATCCATCTCGTAGTCTTCGAAGCGGTTCTTCTCCGCGAGCCATTGGAAGATGGCGCCGATGGATTTCGACCGTAGGTCGAATACCTCTTCGCAGACGTCGAAAGCGAGACACATTACTGAGACACCGTCATCGCGTACGCTCATTTTGTAGTAGTATTTTTTGTCCGTGACGAGCGACATGTTGGACTCAATAGGGATCTGCTTTTTGCCGACGATTTTTTGAGTCTGGAAGCTCGATGCGAGTGTGATGCGGTTTTTGATTTCGGTATCGACGCGGGCGATTTCTGCTCCGAGGATGAGCTGCTGGAGGGGAGAGAGGAGGCGTTTGTCGGCACCGATGAATCGCATAATAGAATATTCCAGGCGAAATTCATCGGTGCCGACTGCGAAGAATACCCGCCCACCGATTTCCAGATCCACTCGAATCTGCCCATTTTCTGCACTCACACAAAACGGCATTTTTTCAGCAACGGTCGCTTCACCGAGGGTAATCTTTGGTGGTTGGAGATGTTGAAATTCTTTCGGGTCGAGGTCAACGAGCTCTTTTTTCTGGGCCGGTTCTTTGGCGAGGAGGGCAATGAGCTGATTTAGAGTGTCGTAGTAGATCGCTTTTTTCTCGCTTGTGGTTTTCAAAAAGGTATAGATCTCAGCACTCACTTTCGGTTTCAGCCATTCGAGATAACCAGCAACAATCTGCTTCGAATAATCATTGCGATACATGAAAAGCGGCAACACCACGATATTCTCGCGGAAAGCGTCGATAATTTTTTTCGAAAGATTGGGAAAATGCGCAGATGCTGCTTTGCCACCGACGATATAATTGCCGGGCTTGGCCGCATCGACGCCGTTTTGGATGGCGAGGAGTAGGTTGGTGCTTGGCGAAAAGGTAAGTGATTCCTCGGAAAACAGGACAAGGAAGCGAATCGTTGGGTGGGCGAGACAGTTCAAAATCATGCGTTCGGTACCATCGCGACTCACAATGAGCGCACCGAGAGCTGACACGTGACCACGATTTTTCTCCTCGATCTCATTGAACACCTGTCCGGGTGCAGAAGTATTGGTGCAAATACCAATCTGCCCATCGGCACCTTCACTTGGTGTGACGAGGATGGCGTCGACGATTGGGAATTGAGTTGTGGCGGGTTTTGTTACCATTTTTTGCTGCTCCAGCTATTTGGAAGAAGGGTCTCTATTGAATACGTATTATACACAGGCTGCTTTTTGGCGAAGCAATATACTTGAAGCTTCCAGCCGTAGCGTTTTGAAAGCTCGGTGATAAATTGCCGGCAAGGGCCACAGGTCTGGCAGGGTTCGGCCTCGAACTTGTCGGAAACCACGGCCAGGTGGGTGAGCTTTTCTTCCTTGGCCATGAGGGCAGCGAGAATGGCGCCCATTTCGGCGTGCACCATGAGACGTTTGTCGGGGGAAGAGTATTGGCCTGAATAAAAGATTTTGCCGCTTTCGGTGAGGACGGCGGCGCCGTACGAGCTGGCGCCTTGGTAGGTGGTGAAGGCGAGCTCGAGACCCTTTAGAGCGTATTTCTTCAAGGCCTCGGCAATCTCAGAGTCATTGGTGTGTCCAGAAAGCTTTGCCCAATTGGCTTTTGGTGCGACTTTTTTCAATACGAGGTCGCTAGGTTCGGGGTGGTAGAAAGGGATCGCATCGAGAACATTTTTCACTTTGAAAACGGTCGTACCTTCGGCATCGAGGACGGTGTAGGCGATTTTGGTGCCGGTGCGGTTGGCAAAGTCGGCCATCACTTTCAGGGCGATGGGTGAGATGATCGGCTTGGTGGAGTCGATGAGGGTTATCACTTCGACGATCTGGAAATCGCGATGCTGTGTGGCCAAAAGAAGCGCGGTTTGCTCGGGGGTGACATCGAGAAGATTGGTGTCGGATTCGGCTTTACCGCCAAAGTATGTCTTGCCGCTCTTTGAGATGGCGACAGAAGCCGAGTTACCATTGCCATCGGTGCGCGCCTTTTTGGTGACAGAAAGGAGGAGGGCGTCACGCAGAGATTTTGTATATGTGTTAGTAGATTTCGACATTGCTTCGGAGCTTGCTGACCATGAGGCCGACAGTCTCCCAGTCGTAGTGGAGGATTTTCTTGAGGAAGTCGTTTAAAAGGTGGATTTTGTCGCGCTCGAGGCGATAGAACATTTTTTCAGCTTTCTTGCTGGAGAGTCGGATGGTCGGACGAAGTGGTGTCGGAAAGGCGTAGTAGGGGATGAGTGGCTGGCGCTTGTCTTTGGCTTCGACGACGATCACGGTGATGGGTTTGTTCAATGTCTCGAGGGCGTAGTCGAGTCGGTGCGCACCGTCGCAGATGATATGAAAAGTATGCGGGCCGCTGTACGGGAGGCCGTAGTTGATGATTGGTGCGTTGGAATTGAAGGTCGGTAGGATATTGATCTTGCTCACCTCGTCGATGTAAAAGTTGTGGAGCTCGGCGTTGGCGAGGTGGTGCATGTTGCCTTGGGCATCTTTGGCGTAGGTGCCGCTGAAGCGTTTGGAGAGCCTGTCGAGGTCGATGAAACCGTCCTTGAGTTCATAGGTATGTCGTTCGACAATTGGCGGGAGTACATGGTAGGTGCCGCGACCCTTCCACTCATACTCGACAGCACCTTTGAGGTCGGTGATCGACATTCTCTGCTTCTTCAGGAAGCGGTCGACTTCGGCCATGATTTCTATCTGATTTTGGTAGATGGTCGGCTGTGGGGTGAAGAGCGGTTCGCGAGCTTTGCTGATCTGAATTTCGGCTGGCATACCAATGTTTTTTGGTGGATAGACAGTGGCGAGTCGAAAAGTGGCGTTCTGATACGGCTTTAGCTTCTCACCGTTGGAGCTATACAGACCTCGAAAGACGATGTTTTGCATCATTTTTTCAAGCTCTTTGAAGGGGATGATTTTTTCGAGTGTGAGGCTATGCATGTGTCCACACTATAGCTTTTTCACTTGGCGTGGGCAACTTGACAGACAGGGGCGGATAAAGTGTGTATAATTCCCTGTATACAAACACATAATGCAACAACATGGAAAAATGGACTGAAGTACCAGTAGAGGTGGTAAATGAAGTAAGTGCCCAAACTTCTTCAGAAGGAGTGGCTAAAAAGATTATTAAAAATGCCGCTATTGCCGGAGTGGTTGGGATGGCGCATTTGAGCGGTGTTCAGGAGTCTGTGGCATCTGATGGTTTCCAAACAAAAGAAAAGACTCCAGCGAGGACGGTGGAAGTGGTAGGAAGGATGGTTGAGGGTATTGTTAAGAAACCAGCAACTCTTTTTGTTGAAAGTCTCAAGGGCGACTTTCGAAAATTGAAGGAACTAGTGACAAAAAAAGATCTGTCAAAAGAGTCGAAAAAAGATAATGTCGATACAAAGATATTTGTTGATGATCGATATACCTGGGGTATAGAGTATGTCCCAAAGACGAATGACAAAGGTGACGGTGTTCTTGCCGATCGGTATGTGAAAATCGATAACAAGACCGGTGAGAAGACGGTTCTTGTTGAAAGCGCAAAAGTATATGAATTAAAGGCTGCGCTTGAAAAAATCGACGGCCTTCCAGAAGAAGTTTTGGCTTATGCAAGTGTTGTTACCGATGCTCTCGATGAAGAAAAGAAGATTGTGGCAAGTGGTTTTGTTGAGCCGACAAGCAAGAAGCCTGCTGTCAAAACTGAGATTCGAGAGTATAAAGGTTGGAAAAATACCGTAGAGGTCGATGAGGATGGTGCTGTGGTAAAAATCTTGAGTTCCGAATCATTGGTTGAAAATCCTCCCGAAAAAAAGTAAAGTGTTCGCTTGGTCGCACTGACTGAATAATTGTGAAGGACTCAGAGATCAAAAAGCTGCTCAATGCCGAAAAGGCCTGCCAAAAGAAGGCGGTGAATCTGATTGCGTCTGAAAATTACGTCTCTCGCGATGTGTTGGAAGCACTTGGTTCCGAGCTCACCAATAAATATGCCGAAGGATATCCGGGGAAACGCTACTATGGTGGCAATGATTGCGTCGACAAGATTGAGACGCTCTGCAAGGAGCGGGCATTTAAATTGTTTGGCTTGGACTCCGCCGACGCTGGTGCTCAGGCGGGGAAATGGAAGGTTAACGTGCAGCCACTCTCTGGCTCGCCAGCCAACCTCGCTGTGTTTCTCGCACTCGTGCCACCTGGCGGAAAGATTATGGGCATGTCTCTTACCGACGGAGGGCATCTCACTCATGGACAGAAAGTGTCGGCAACCGGCAAGTTGTGGACATCAGTGCATTTTGGGGTGGATAAAAAGACCGAGATGATCGACTATTCGGTGCTCATGAAGCAAGCTCTCGCCGAAAGGCCGGCTATTATCGTGGCGGGCTTCACGGCATACCCGCGTACCGTGGATTTCAAGCAGTTTCGTGAGATTGCCGACGCCTGTGGTGCGATACTTATGGTGGATATGTCGCATGTTGCGGGCTTGGTGGCTGGTGGGGTGTATCCGAGTCCATTTCCATATGCCGATGTGGTGACCACTACCACGCACAAGACACTGCGTGGTCCGCGCTCGGCACTTATTTTTTCGCGTATCGACAAAAGCCAGCTCAACACCAGAGGCGTACCGGTCCCTTTTCCAGACCTCATCGACAAAGCAGTCTTTCCCGGCCTACAGGGTGGACCACACATCAACCAGATTGCCGCCGTGGCCGTGGCACTGAAAGAGGCTTCGACACCCACTTTCAAAAAATACGCTACGCAGGTGGTGAAAAATGCGAAAGCCCTTGCCGACGAGCTTTCCATTTTGGGGTGGCGAGTAATTTCCGGTGGTACGGATTCGCATTTGGTACTGGTGGATACGTGGATGGGTGGCGCGTCTGGTGGAGTGACGGGTGGGGAGGCAAGCGATCGGCTCGAGCAGGTGGGGATTATTGTGAACAAGAATGCTATTCCTTTTGATACACGCTCGCCAATGGATCCTTCTGGGATTCGTCTTGGCACTGCTGCCGAGACGACGCGAGGCAAGAAGGAGGCAGATTTCCGCGCCCTGGCTCGAAGGATAGACAAGATACTCAGGAAGTAGTACTATCTTTCTTGGTTAAATCAGCTCTAAAACATAGCAAACATAAGGTGGCTGGGCGGTTTCTGCCGTGCTGGTCATGCACATTTTGTGCAAAAAGTATCATAAAACAGAGCTGAAAAGCGAAGGAAAAACTGTGAAAAAAGATGCAACACCACCCGCGCTCAAGAAGAAGATTGCTGAGCTTCTCATCTCGCTCCGTCGAGGGCCGGCGAAGTTCACAAAGACTCTCAAGGGAGTCCTGCCGTTGTTGGAACATCTCGCTGATTTCAAAATGCTCGCTGGGATCTGCGACAATCTCGGCCGGCGTTTTTCCGCCGCGCGCAAGATGGTGCTGGATGCTTGGGAAAAGGCTTCCTGGATGGCTCAAGTGAAGCTCGAGCTTCGGCGCCCCAGGGGTCCTACTTTGGAGTGGGTGCGTTTACATCAGTTTGAATACGTCGTCATCGCTGAACTCTCTCACGCGGCAAGCGCCATCGCTGCGGCTATCCGAGCGCTCCTCGGACAGCTTCAGGGGCGTCTTACGATGCGTTCTGTGTGATCAGTCAGTCAAGTCGCAAGGCAGGGACGTTCTTTATGAGCGTCCCGCTTTTCTTTTTCGTTTTTGTCATTTTTTCCAAAAATACGTCGAAAATGCTAGAATGCTTTTCATGAAGGTCCAACTCGAACAGGTGTTTGTTTCGGTACTCACCAGTCTCGGCGTCACTACGCCGAAGGTGTCTTTCGAACATCCCGAAGTGATAGCTCATGGCGACTATGCGACAAGCGTCGCCCTTGCATACGCGAAGCAGCTTGGTGTGAAGCCACGCGAGCTGGCAGAGAAAATTGTCGACGCCTTGCAAGCTGGTCCGCTCAAAGGCGCTACATTGTCGACCTTTATTGAAAAAATCGATATCGCTGGTCCAGGTTTTATCAACATCCATTTGTCAAAGCAATTTTTTGCTGAGGCACTGGCAACGATCGAGACGCAGGGTGACGCTTTTGGTGTGAATGGTCGCCTGAAAGGGCAGAAGGTGATGGTGGAGTACACTGATCCAAATCCCTTTAAGGTGTTCCATATTGGGCATTTGATGTCCAATGCTGTCGGTGAGTCGATCGCCTGCTTGGTGGCGGCAAGTGGTGCCAAAGTGGTGCGTGCCAACTATCAGGGGGATGTCGGGCTACATGTGGCGAAGGCGGTGTGGGGGATGCAATCCCTCAATGCAAATGCGACTTTATCGCAATTACAAAAGCTACCGTCTGCCGAGCAAGTGGCTTTTATTGGCAAGGCATACGTGCATGGTGCCGAGCAGTATGAGGCCGACAAGTCTGCTGAAGCGGAGATTCAGATCATCAATCAAGCTGTTTTCGACCGCAGGACTCCCGAGGTGAATGTTTTGTACGATTGGGGGAGAAAAGTGACGCTTGATCATTTTGAATTGATTTACAAAAAGCTTGGGACAAATTTCGACCACTACTTTTTTGAGAGTGAAGTGGCCAAAGATGGGCTCGAGGAGGTACGGGCTGGTCGGGGCAAGGGGGTGTTTGTTGAAAGTGAAGGGGCTGTAGTGTTTAAGGGTGAGGAGCACGGCTTGCATACGCGTGTGTTTATAAATTCGCGTGGCTTGCCGACGTATGAAGCGAAAGAGCTTGGGTTGGCGAAACAGAAGTTTGCGAAAGTGAAGCCCGATTTGTCTATCGTAGTGACGGCCAACGAACAGAACGAATACTACAAGGTGTTTATGCGAGCATTGTTTTTGTTGCATCCGGAGATTGCGGAGCGTACAAAGCATGTGAGTCATGGCATGATGCGTTTTGCGAGCGGGAAGATGTCGTCGCGCAAGGGCAATGTGGTGGCGGGGGAGGTGTTGCTGGCCGAAGCGGAGGCGATGGTGGCGGAGAAGATTAAAGATCGCGGGTTTGACGCGCCGACCGCGACTGCGGTGAAGGAAAAAGTCGCGGTCGGCGCGATCAAGTACTCCGTCCTTAAATCTGCCGCTGGCAGCGATATTGTGTATGACCCAGAAAAAGCCGTTTCTTTCGAAGGCGATTCTGGTCCGTACCTCCAATACTCCTACGCCCGCGCACTTTCCGTGCTCCGCAAGCCGGAGGCAGAGGTGTTGATGAAACAGTTTTTAGATATTCCGGCCAGCGTGGAAATCAGTCAATTGGAAAAAATACTATACCGTTTCCCAGAAGTGGTGGATCGTGCCGCCGGCTCGTTTGAACCGCACTTCGTCACCGATTACCTCACGCAGCTCGCCGGCGCCTTCAACGCCTTCTACACCAACAATCAAATCATCAACCATGCAGATACCGCCACTTCTTCATACCGACTCCGCCTCACTCGCGCCTTTGCCACCGTCATGAAAAACGGCCTCGCCCTGATCGCTATTCCAGCGGTGGAGAGGATGTAGTCGTCGCATCAGTAGATAAAAAGTGCTAGAATACCCATATTCGGCGCAATTTCCGAGATTTTTATGAAAGAGACCCCTAAAACCCCTCCTGAGAGCCCAAAAAGCCTCCATGCTGAGCGCGAGCAGCGCGTACTGTCATATTGGGCGCAGGAAAAAATCTTCGCCAAAAGCCTCGAAAAGGCCTCGCCACAAGGCGATTTTGTCTTTTACGACGGACCGCCATTTGCCACTGGTTTGCCTCACTATGGACACATTTTGGCAGGCACTATCAAAGATGTAGTCCCTCGATACAAGACGATGCAGGGCTTCCATGTGGCTCGTCGCTGGGGGTGGGATTGTCACGGCTTGCCAATCGAAAACATCATCGAAAAAGAGATCGGTTTGAAGTCGAAGAAAGATATTCTCGACTACGGTATTGACCGTTTCAACAAAGCTGCACAAGATGCGGTGCTTCGCTATGCGCACGTGTGGGAGGAGCAAATGCCTCGCCTTGGTCGTTGGGTAGATATGAAGAACAACTACCGCACTATGGACGCTTCATACACAGAATCCGTCTGGTGGGTGTTCAAGCAGCTTCATGGCAAGGGCTTGGTGTACGAGGGGTTCAAAAGTATGCATTTGTGTCCGCGTTGTGAGACGACGTTGTCGAATTTCGAGGTGACCCAGGGCTACAAAGACATCACGGATCTGTCGGTGTATGCAAAGTTTGCGGCGAAAGAGGAGCCAAACACTTTTTTGGTAGCGTGGACAACAACCCCATGGACACTGCCAGGCAATGTCGCCCTCGCGGTGGGTGCAGATATTGTGTATGCAAAAGTAAAAGTGGCCGACGCGAAGACGGGCACGGTGTCGCAGTTGGTGCTTGCGAAAGAAAAGCTCGCAGCAGTGCTGAAAGATATGCCGTATGAGGTGCTCACGGAGATGAAGGGCGCGGAGCTTGTTGGGAAAGAATATGTGCCTGTATTTCCATACTATGTTGGTGATGCAAAGCTGAAAAATGCGCAGAATGCGTGGAAGGTGTATGTGGCGGATTTTGTGACACTCGAAAAAGGTACAGGTATTGTGCATATCGCGCCGGCGTTTGGCGAGGATGACTACCAGCTCAGCTTGAAAATGCAGCTGCCGTTTATTCAACATGTCGGTACCGACGGTGCCTTCAAAAAAGAGGTGGCGGATTTTGCTGGCCAGCAGGTGAAGCCGAAGTCGAGCGACACCGAGAAAGACGCGCATCAGAAGACCGATATAGAAATCATCAAATATTTGGCGCAAAAGGGTGCGTTGTTGGCCAAGGAAAAGATTATTCACTCGTATCCGCACTGTTGGCGCTGTGAGACACCATTGCTCAACTACGCGTCTTCGTCATGGTTTGTGAAAGTGACGGACTTCAAGGACAAATTGGTGGCGGAAAACAAAAAAGTGAAGTGGGTGCCGGAGGAAATTGGGGAGGGACGTTTTGGCAACTGGCTGGAAAACGCTCGTGACTGGGCGATCTCGCGCTCGCGCTTCTGGGGAGCGCCATTGCCGGTGTGGAAGTGTCAGGCGTGCGAAAAAGTGAAAGTGGTCGGCGGTATTGCTGATATGAAGCGCGAGCTCAAGCCGCGCAACACCTACTACGTCATGCGTCATGGCGAAGCGGAACATAATATTCAGCGTGTTATGAGTACCGATTTGGCCGATTGTCATCATCTTACTGAAAAAGGGAAGCAGCAGGCGCTCAGGGCCGGCGCGTTTCTGAAGGACAAGAAGATTGATGTGATTTTTGCATCGCCATTTTTGCGTACACAGGAGACGATGAAAGAAGTGTGCGAGGTGATCGGTTTTGATCACAAGAAGATCGTGAAGGATGCACGTATTGGTGAGATCCGCGCCGGCGTGCTCAATGGTGGTTCGGTAGACGACTACCGCGCATTTTTCAGTGGTGGAAAATTGGCCCACTTTACCAAGCGACCAGAGGGTGGGGAGAATTATACCGATGTACGCGCACGTGTATCAGACTTTTTGTATGACATTGATTCACGATACGAAGGGAAGACGATATTGGTGGTAACTCATGACTCACCAGCGTGGTTTTTGTGTGCTGCTGCCGACGCGTTGACGGATAGTCAGGCGCTGGAGATGCGCGGCCGCACCGAATTCTTTTTGAAAAATGCTGAGGTGCGCCCGCTCCCATTTATCCCGCTTTCGCACAATGCAGAGCGCAAGCTCGACCTACATCGTCCATACATCGACTCTGTCACCTTCGCTTGTGCATGTGGTGGCGAAATGAAGCGTGTACCAGAAGTGTTCGACTGTTGGTTTGAATCCGGCTCAATGCCATACGGCGAGGCACATTATCCATTTGAAAAAGACAGCAATTTCCGTCCTGCTACCAACACTTTTGATCGACTGTTCGGTCGGTTTACTGGTCGTGCGAAGGGGTATCCGGCACATTTCATCGCTGAAGGGCTCGATCAGACCCGTGGTTGGTTCTATTCAATGCTCGTGCTCGGCGTGGCACTCTTTGGAAGATCGCCATACAAGCAGGTGGTGGTGAATGGTCTCATTCTCGCCGAAGATGGGCGCAAGATGTCGAAGAGTCTGAAGAATTATCCCGACCCGATGAAGGTGGTGGAGCAGTATGGTGCCGATGCATTGCGCTTCTACCTGCTCAGCTCGCCGGCGGTGCGTGCACAAGACTTTTGTTTCTCAGAAAAAGGTGTCGATGAGGTGGCGAAAAAGCTCATTGGTCGTCTCGACAATGTCCGCTCCTTCTACGAACTCTACGCAGACGCTTCGGTAAAGGCTTCAAATACTTCGTCGCATGTGCTCGATCGCTGGATTCTGGCCCGTCTTGCAGAATTGTTGAGTGAGGTCACCAAGGCTTTTGAAAAGTACGAGCTCGACAAAGCGTGTCGACCGTTCAATGTGTTTGTCGATGACCTTTCGACCTGGTATTTGCGTCGTTCGCGAGATCGTTTCAAAAATGTCGGCACACCTGAGTCCGCGGCTGACAAGCGCGCGGCGCTCGCGACCACGCGCTTCGTGCTTAGAGAGCTCTCAAAGGCGCTCGCGCCGATCATGCCCTTCTACGCCGACTCTCTCTATCTCTCACTCAAGACTTCGGGCGACATCGCCGATGTGGCGGGCAAGAGTGTGCATTTGGAAGATTGGCCCGCAGTATCTGGGGTGTGTCAACAGGGTGACAAGGCCCAAAAACAAGTGCTTTCTGATATGGCGGCGATCCGTACCACCGTCTCTCTTGGTCTTGAGGCTCGTATGCAGGCAAAGATCAATGTGCGCCAGCCACTCTCCGAGCTTTCGGTGAAGCAGATACCAAAAGGTGTGGATGCTGCAGCTCTCGTCGAGCTTGTGAAGGATGAAGTAAATGTAAAGTCGGTGGTAGAGCACCCTGCTCTCGAGACGCCGGTATTATTGAATACCAACCTCACTCCAGAATTGAAAGAAGAGGGGATTGTTCGCGATATGATCCGCGCCGTACAAGAGCTTCGAAAGCAGTCTGGTCTCAACCCGTCCGATCGAGTAGACCTTTTTGTCGACACCGATGCAACTGGCAAGATATTTGTGCAGAAACACCAAGCAGGACTTTCTGCAGTGACTGGCATTAAGCAGATTCGTTGGGAGATTGTTCAGCAAGGTACGCATCTCGAGTTTGAGGGACTGAAGTTTGGCCTGAAGCTCTAAAGGTCTTTTGTTCTATGGCACACCATATGTATCACACGCTGGGGTGGGTACTCAGCTCTCGCGGGGTAGGTGAGGCCAATTTGCTATTTACGATATTTACCCGTGAGCTCGGCATGATCGATGCTTCAGCACAGGCGGTACGCGAGGTGAAGTCGAAGCTTCGTTTTTCTCTACGTGATTTTTCTCTCTCAGAATTGTCTTTGGTACGAGGCAAGCAGGGGTGGAAGATTACGAGCGCTGTTCTAAAGAGCAACCTTTCTGATACTTGCGGTCCTGGGGCATATTCACTTCGGGTGATTGCACGGGTTTCAAACCTCCTCCAGCGTCTTGTGGCGGGTGAAGAAAAAAACGAGCAGTTGTTTGGTGTCTTGACCGCAGGTTTGGATTTTCTGTCCAGCGCATCACTTTCGGAAGAGGAGCTCGAGAGTGCCGAGTGTGTTCTCGTGTTGTCTGTGCTCTACAATCTGGGATATGTTCAAGATGAGTCAGATTTTCAGCCATTTGTTGCTGTGCAACAGTGGAATCATGAGCTACTGCATTCCGCAGCGGCTTTGAGAAAAAAGATTGTTGCACAAATCAACACCTCCCTAAAGGAGAGTCAAATGTAGGTTGTGGTATGATATATCTCTATGAAGTCGTCTTTTGATAAGGGTCGCATCGAGAATGCTAAAAGAAAGCTCGACTCGCGCATCGTCCAAGATATCCAAGAAGTCGAGCCGTCTTTGGCAAGAGAGGAGGCTTCGGAAGTGAGACATGACTGGGGTACGACTCCCGCCATGCCAGCTGTGCCGTCATCACTCTTTCCTGAGCGTCATGCCAGTCTGCCAAAGAAGATCTTGGGAGCCTCAATTGGCTTTTTTGTCTTGGCTGCGGGTATTTCCGCCACCCTTATTTTTGGTGGACACAATAACATTTCGTCCGACAATATCGGTATTGAGATATCTGGCCCGGTCACTGTCGATGGCGGAAAAGAGCTCAATCTCGAGGTGACAGTGATCAATAAAAACAAGATTGACCTCCAGCTTGCGGACCTACGCGTAGTGTTTCCAAATGGCACACGTAATGTGGACAACCTCGGTGATGAATTGAAGCGTCTTACCGACCCGATCGGCGATTTGGCAGCTGGCGAATCGGCGAAAAAACAGATACGAGCAGTATTGTTTGGCCAGCAGAATGAAAAGAAGCAAATTTTGATTGAGGTGGAGTATCGTGTTGCCGGCTCAAATGCCATTTTCACCAAAGAGAAGACTGTCGATGTGGTGGTCACCTCCTCACCGGTAAATCTCACGGTTTCATCACTAAAAGAGGTCAATTCTAAGCAGGATTTGGAGTTTAGTGTTGATCTCGTATCCAACTCATCACAGATTTTGAAGAATGTCATCCTTCGTGGCGACTACGGTTTCGGTTTCACCTACGTGAGTGCCGATCCAAAACCGTTTTTTGGTCAAAATGTGTGGCGTGTTGGCGACCTTCAGCCGGGTGAAAAGCGCTCTATTCGTGTGCGAGGACGTCTCGAGGGGCAGGACGGAGACGATAGGACATTTCATTTTGCGGTCGGTATCCAGGGTGGCGGTGATCCAAAAGAAATGCAGCCGGAATTTTTGTCGGTGGCTCAGACAATCTCTATCAAGAAACCTTTCGTGAGTCTCGATGTACTCCTCGATGGTACGGGAAATACAATGGTAGCTTCGGGAGCTGGTCGCCAGGTGCGTGGTGAAGTGGTATGGGCCAACAACCTGCCAACCAAAATCCGCAACATGAAGGTGGTGGCAAAGTTCAACGGGGCGTTGCTGGATAAAACTTCGGTGAAAGTGACAGATGGTTTCTACAACTCCGTCGATAATACAATCACTTGGGATCAAAAGACGACCAAGGCATTTACTGAGGTCAGCCCTGGTGATGCTGGTCGTTTCAGCTTTACCTTTGCGAGTGTGGCGCAGGATATCGATACCCTCAATCAATTTAAGAACGCCGAAATTGCTCTCGAGGCAACTGTTCAGGGTAGTCGTACCGATGGAGTGGATGCTTCTGAGATGCTTGCCACACCGATCAGCAAAAAGGTACGCTTCGCGTCCGATCTGGCCGCCCTCGCTCGCTCCACTCGTTCGGGCGGTGCCTTCACCAACATTGGCCCAGTACCACCAAAGGCAGAAAGCCAGACCACCTACACTATTGTTTGGTCGCTCACCAATACCACCAACGCCGTGGACGGTGTTCAGGCTGTCGCTACTCTCCATTCATATGTCACATGGCTTGGAAATGTCAGTCCGTCTTCAGAAAATGTTACCTTTGATAGCACCACTGGCACCGTCACTTGGAATGTGGGCGAGGTAAAGGCCGGTGCCGGTTTTTCTTCGTCGCCTCGACAGCTACAGTTTCAGGTCTCTTTGGTGCCTAGTGTGAGTCAGGTGGGTATCGCACCGGTGTTGGTGAATGATCTGATGGTTCAGGGTATCGACCGTTATACCGGCGCCTCGCTTCAGGTGAGCCGACCGGCGGTGACCACTCGTACGAGTTCAGATGCCAATTTTGTAAACGGTACAGATATTGTCGTGCAATAGCGGTAAGTGGAGCAGTAGCGATGGTGCTACCCATCGCTTTTCTGGCCGACATCTTGCTCGAAAGGGCGATTTCGCATAGGATAAAGCTCATGGCTGATACACCAAACACAATGGAGTCCATCATCTCGCTGTGCAAGCGCCGCGGCTTCATTTTCCAAGGTTCAGAAATCTACGGCGGACTCGCCGGTACTTGGGACTATGGCCCATATGGCGTCGCGCTCCGTAATACTATCAAGCAGCTGTGGTGGAAGCGTTTTGTCGATGACCGCACTGATATTTTTGGTGTTGATGCGGCGATTTTGATGAACCAAAATGTGTGGAAAGCGAGCGGGCATGTCGGCGGTTTCTCCGATCCACTCGTCGAAGATCTGAAAACAAAGAAGCGTTTTCGCGCTGACCACCTTCTCGAAGAGCAGGGGATTGACCCAAAAGGGATGACGCTCGCGCAGATGGACGCACTCATCAAGGAAAAGAAGCTCAAAAGCCCCGACGGTAACGCGCTCGGTGAGGTGCGTCAGTTCAACATGATGTTCAAGACGCATGTTGGCGCTATTCAGGACGATGCTTCCATTTCATACCTCCGTCCGGAGACAGCGCAGGGCATGTTTGTGAATTTCAAGAATATTCTCGACACCTTCCATCCAAAGCTGCCGTTTGGTCTCGCGCAGATTGGCAAAGCCTTTCGCAATGAAATCGCGCCGCGTGATTTCATCTTCCGTCTCCGCGAGCTCGAGCAGATGGAGATCGAGTATTTTGTTGATCCGCGAGATGAAAAGAAAGTGAATGAAACCTTCGATGCTCTCTACGCCGAGCAAGTGGCTTTCTTGAAAGACCTCGGTCTCACTGATTCAAAAATCCACAAAGTGGAGATTGCTGCTGCCGACCGCGCCCACTATTCAAAGCGCAGTGTTGATACAGAATTTGATTTCCCATTTGGCCAAAAAGAGCTGCTTGGTTTGGCGTATCGTACCGACTACGACCTAAAGGCGCACACCGAAAAAAGCGGTGTTGACCTCTCGTATTTCGACGAAGACACCAAAGCGCGCTTTATTCCGCACTGCATTGAACCGACGTTTGGTGTCGACCGCCTTACCTTGGCGATTATTGCCGATGCATACACGGTGGATGAGCTTGTTTCGGGTGCCGGAGAAAAAGAGAAGCGTGAATACCTGAAATTCTCGCCAAAAGTGGCACCAGTGTTGGTTGCCGTCTCGCCACTGCTCAAAAACAAGCCAGCCCTTGTCGAAAAGTCCAAAGAAGTCTTCGGTATGCTCAAAAAACACTTCGGTCGCGTCGCCTTCGATGACAACGGCAACATTGGTAAGCGCTACCGCCGCCAGGACGAAATCGGTACGCCTTTCTGTGTCGTCGTCGACTTCGACACCATCGAAAAGCCCGAGCAAGCGGTGACCGTGCGCAATCGCGACACCGGCACTCAGGAGCGTGTAAAAATCAGCGAGTTGGTGAAGTGGTTGGAGAAGAGGGTGTAGTGAGAGATTCAGATTTTCAAACGTCCGCCATTTTAGTCCCCTGTGCTACAATTGTGCTATGGAAAAAGGTACGCGCAATGTGGTGATCAACATTTCGACCTCGACCATCGCGAAGTCGGTGATCGTCCTTTTTCTCTTCGTCCTCCTTTTTCAGGTACGCGATGTGGTACTTGTAGCGCTCGCTGCCGTGGTGCTCGCTTCAGCGGTGGAGCCGGCGACGCGGTGGTTTCAGAAGCATCATTTTCGACGTCTGTTTGCGGTGATTATCACGTACGCATTGCTCGGCACGACATTTTTTGGACTCATTTTCTACTTTGTGCCAGTGATGTTTAGCGAGCTTTCTAGCTACCTCGCCAATCTGCCAAAATATCTCAATATCGCCCAAGCCTGGCTCCCGATAGACGACCCGAGCTTTCTCGAAGGCTCCGCGACGATACAGCATATTTCCAATACGAGCTTTTCACTCAGTAAGGCGATTAGCGATGCGGGTGTGGCGTTGTCGAGCCCTTCGCAAAGCTTTATTCAGACAGTTCAGCTCATCTTTGGTGGCTTGCTCAGCTTCATTTTGATCGTCGTTTTGTCTTTCTATTTGGCCGTACAGGAAAATGGTATTCGCGATTTCTTGCGCATCATCACGCCGGTGAAGCACGAAAAATACATCATTGACCTTTGGACGCGTTCTCAGCAGAAAATCGGCTTGTGGATGCAAGGACAGCTTTTGCTCGGCCTCACTGTAGGTGTGATGGTGTTTTTGGCGATGTCGATTGCGGGGATTAAGCATGCCTTGCTGCTCGCGATTATTGCCGCGGCACTTGAATTGATCCCTGTGTTTGGCCCGATCTTGTCGGCCATCCCTGGCGTGCTCATGGCGGTGGGGGAAAAGGGGGTCACTTTCGGCTTGATCATCGCTGTCGTGTATATTGTGATCCAACAATTTGAAAATCATCTCTTCTATCCGCTCGTAGTGAAGAAGATTGTCGGTATCTCGCCGATCGTGGTGATCCTTGCCTTGGTGGTGGGTGGCAAACTGGCCGGATTCCTCGGCGTCTTGCTTTCTGTGCCACTCTCGACTACCCTTATGGAATATCTGCGAGACGTTGAGCGTGAGAAATATCACGACAAAGAACTGCTCGGGACTCAGTAGTGCTATCGCCAAAAGCGAGCCTGTCAAAAAACGACATGAAACCCCTATACCTCACCACCACTCTCCCGTATGTGAACTCCGATCCGCATATCGGTTTTGCTTTGGAGATTGTGCATGCCGACATTTTCGCGCGCGCGGCGCGAATGCAGGGTAAGGAGGTGTTTTTCAATACCGGCACCGACGAACATGGTCAGAAAATCGACGAAGCCGCGCGCAAGGCCGGTCTCGACACACAAGTGTATGTCGATGGGTATGCGGAGAAGTTTCGCGGGTTGAAAGAAGTGCTCGGTCTTTCCGCGGATATTCATTTTGTTCGTACTACCGATGCCGCGCACAAGGCTGCCGCGCAGGAATTTTGGCGCTACTGCGTGAAGGCGGGTGATATCTACAAAAAGCAGTATCAGACGAAGTATTGTGTTGGGTGTGAGCTGGAAAAGACGGATTCCGAGCTTGAGGGCGGGAAGTGCCCGATCCATCCGAATATGTCGATTCAGCTCATCGACGAGGAGAATTACTTTTTCCGCTACTCAAAGTATCAGCAGGCCTTGCTCGATCTGTATGCGGGAAAGGGTCCGCAGCCACGGCTGGATTTTGTCGTGCCGGATTTTCGTTTCAATGAGATCAAAGCGTTTGTGGCACGCGGACTCGAGGATTTTAGTATTTCGCGCTTGAAGAGCAAGATGTCGTGGGGGATTCCAGTGCCAGATCAGCCAGCAGGGGAGGCGGAGCAGGTGATATATGTGTGGTTTGATGCGCTGGTGAACTATATTTCTACCATCGGGTGGCCGCAGGACGCCGCCGGCGCAACGGCGTCATTTGCAAAATGGTGGACCGAGGCCGGCGGCGTCATTCAATTCGCCGGCAAAGACCAAGTGCGCATGCAAGCCGCAATGTGGCAAGCGATGCTTATGTCCGCTACGGCAGGAGGCGCCAAAGGGCTCGTGCCTTCGAAGCAAATCGTCATCCACGGTTTCATCACTAGTGGTGGCCAGAAGATGTCGAAGAGTCTCGGCAACGTCATCAATCCATACGATATTGTGAAGGAGTATGGCACCGACGCTTTGCGATACTTCCTGGCCAGAGAAGTCCATCCATTTGAAGACAGTGACGTTACCCTCACACGCATTAAAGACGCTTACAACGCCAATCTCGCCAACGGCCTAGGGAATCTCGTGAGTCGTGTGATGAAAATGGCGCAGGACAATCTCCCTGAGCCTGTCGCCGTCACCGCAACGAAAAAGCCTATTCCATCAGAATTCTTCACCCATTTAGAAAAGTACGAAGTCAGCAAGGCTGCCGACTATATTTGGGCCGAAATTGCAGATATGGACAAATACATCCAGACCAATCAGCCGTTTAAAGTGGTGAAGACCGACACGTTGGCGGGACAAACAATGATCTCAGAGCTCGTAACCCGCCTGCATCTGGTCGCTTCTATGCTCGCGCCGATTATGCCTGAGACAATGATAAAGATGCAGGAGGCTATCAAGGCCAACAAAGCTCCTACTACTCCGCTTTTTTTGCGGAAGGATTAGGTCAGGTGTATAATTGATGGGTAAGCGCACTATTTATTGTTTTTAACCAATCTTTTACTATGTGGAATATATACAGCAAGAAGGCTATTTCAGGAGTTATTTCCTTCAGCATCCTGTTTTCTGGCGTTGCCGTGTTCGCTCAAGAGGGCGGCATGATGGATGACGCTTCGGCTGCTGGCGAGCCACCAATGAAGCCACGACCAGTCCTATATCAGCAGCGTGAAGAGGTACGCGAAGAAAAAAAAGCTACTCGTGTCGACGCTCGGAAAGAAATAGAAGAGAAGCGCATCGAGCTTCGCGCCGAGAATGCGCAAGTGCGCGAGGATGTCCGCAAGGAGGTTCGCGATATGCGTGAAAATGCTTCTTCAACCATGAGCTCTAGTACTCGCCAAGAGATGATGGACAAAGCACGTGACATGCACGAGGATATGCGTGCCGACATGGAGGCGCGTCGAGAGCAGTTCAAGAAAGACGCCGAGATGAAGCGCGAAGAGACTAAGAAGATGGTAGAGGAGAAGCGCGCACAGTTTGCTGAGAAGGTAAAGACTATCAAAGATGAAAAGAAAAAGGTCTCTGTCGAGAAATTGAATGAGAATCTTATTAAAATCAACACTGAGAGCATCGAACGCTTTACTGAGGTTTTGAACAAGCAGGATGAAGTTGTATCAAATATCGCTTCTCGCATCTCAAAGATTGAAAGCGAAGGTGCTTCGACCACTGTGCCTGTGGCAACCTTTAAAGCTGATCTTGCTACTGCTCAGACAGCGCTCGCTGCTGCCCGAGCAGTCGTCGTCGCGCAGAGTGCAAAGGCGTACAGTGTCACCATCACCACTGAGGCAAATCTCAAGGCCGATGTTTCGACTGTACGCAAGGCTCTCGAAGTTGACCTCAAGGCTGTACGAGACAGCGTAAAGGCTTCGCAGGATGCCCTCAGAAAGGTGGCTCGAGCACTCGCTCCGGCGCCAGTAGCTAATCCACAAAACTAATATGAAAAAAATCCTATCTATCGTTGTTGTAGTAGTAGTGCTTGGAGCTATTGCGTACTATGCTTCTACTGCCAAAGCACCAGCCGTTGAGCAGGAGCAGGTAGCGCCTGCTACTGACACTGCAGCAGCTATCAATGCCTCTGTTGATTCTCTCGAATTGGCAGATCCAAGTGTTGACCTGAAGGCTCTCGACGCAGACATCAATGCTCTCTAGTAGTAGGCCACAGTTTGTCGATATTCACGCCCACGCCAATTTCGCCGCGTACGATACCGATCGTGACGCGGTGATTTTGCGCGCGCTGGATGCAGGTGTGTGGATGATGAATGTCGGCACCCAGAAAAGCACCTCGGCTTCGGCCGTCGAGCTTGCGGGGAAGTACGAGCAGGGTGTGTACGCTACTGTGGCTATTCACCCAGTGCATACCTGCGGATCGGAACACGATGAGCAGGAAATATTTGATCCAACCGTGTATCGTACTCTCGCAGCGGATCCAAAAGTGGTGGCTATCGGCGAATGTGGCCTCGACTACTTTCACCTCGACGAGCAGTCTCTCCAGACGCAAAAAGAGGTGTTTGTGAAACATATCGAGCTAGCCAATGAGCTTGGCAAGCCGCTCATGCTCCATATTCGCAACGGTGCAAAAATGGGGGTGAGCAACGCTTTCGGCGCGGCAAACGACATACCCATCTCTGCCTACGCCGATGCGTACGAGCTATTGAAAAAGCATGCGAAAGTAAAAGGCAATATTCATTTTTTCGCCGGCACATGGGAGGAAGCACAGAAGTTTTTTGAGCTCGGTTTCACTGTCTCTTTCACGGGCGTGATCACCTTTGCCAAAGAATACGCCGAGGTGGTGCGAGAGGCACCACTCGACATGATCCACGCCGAGACGGACTGTCCGTACGTCACGCCGGCGCCGTATCGCGGCAAGCGCAATGAGCCAGCCCATGTCCGCGAAATCGTGAAAAAGATCGCTGAAATTCGCAGCGAAGACTTTGAAAAAGTCCGCGCACAGCTCGTGGAGAATGCGGTGCGGGTGTTCGGGTTGAAGTAATCTTTTAGAGAATCTTTATCAAAAATAATCCCTTTCTCTACCACTTCTTAGCAATTTCTCTATCGCCGGTCTGGTAGGCTAGAGGAAGTGCTTTTTGTCACTTTCTAGCCATTTTTGCCTATTTCAAGCCCACTGAACTGTTGGGCCAATCTATTTCGTACCCCATCCTTGCATTCGGCCACTTCCTGTGTTAGCCTTGTATTTACCCATGGAAAAGAAAAACGAATTAAAGGAAGAACGAAAGCAGGTCTACGAAGCCGGTTTTCACATTATTCCTACCGTTTCCGAGGATGTCGTGACCCAAAAAGTCGCTGAAATCCGCTCTCTCATCGAGAGCAATGGTGGGACCATTATTAGTGAAGAATTTCCAAAGAGCAGGGCGCTCGCATACACCCTGGTCAAAGCTTCCGCGGGTACCAACAAGCGATACCACAGTGCGTATTTCGGTTGGTTCAAGTTCGAAGCTCCATCTGAAGCGGCGGGGGCCGTGAAGAAGGGGCTCGACAACGCGGATTATATTCTCAGACACTTGATCGTGAAGACCATCCGAGAAAATACCATGTCGAATCTCGCCAAGATCCTCGGTCAGTCTGAGGAGGGGGCTGAGCCGACAAAGAAAGCCGCGGATGCAGCGGTTGTTGCGCCAGCGCTTTCAGCAGAAGAGATCGATAAGTCGATCGAAAAGATGGTAGAATAGTGATGAAGGCCTTTATTAGGCGGTAATCAATATCTAACAGTATGTATCTTAACAAAGCCATCGTATACGGAAACTTGACCCGAGACCCGGAGATCAAGGCTCTTCCGTCGGGCATTCAGGTTGCTTCATTCAGCATTGCCACCAATCGTGTCTACAAAGACAAGAATGGCGCACGTCAGGAGCAGTCAGAATTCCACAATATCGTCGTGTTCGGCCGACAGGCTGAGACAGCCGCACAGTATCTCAAAAAGGGCGCCACGGCGCTCGTAGAGGGTCGTATGCAGACCCGAAGCTGGGACTCTGAAGGCGTAAAGAAGTATCGCACCGAAATCATCGCCGATCGAGTGCAATTCGGTCCTCGCACTGGCGGTATGGGCGGTGCAGCGGGTGCTGGTGAGGGCTTCTCTGGAGGCTCTACCGGCAGCTCAAAGGGCGCAGGGAAGAAGGCCGACCTCGCGGCTCCAGCTCAGGCAGGTTCCGCAGACACCATCGACTACCCAGAAGAAGAGATCAACCCAGAAGACATCCCATTTTAATTTAATCTTTAATCACCGTTGGGCTACTTGGCCCAGCCAACATCACATCCAATGAAAAAGCAGTGTTTCTTTTCGAAAAATAACATCACCTTCGTCGACTACAAGGACACAGATCTTCTCAAGAAGTTCTTGAATCCTCATGCCCGCATCATGTCTCGCAAGAAGACTGGCGTCTGCGCCACCTCTCAGCGACAACTTGCCGAGGCCGTGAAGCGCGCACGATTTATGGCATTACTCCCTTACGTTGCAAACTAATCGCAGAAACCTATTCGTAACCGTCTTTCCCAATGCTCGAATACAACGAAGTAACCGAACGTAAATACGTAGTGCTCGACGGCCAACCGTACGAGGTGCTGTCGTCGCATGTGTTTCGAATGCAACAGCGCAAGCCGCAGAATGCGACCAAGCTCAAGAACATGATCACCGGCAAGGTGCGCGAGCACAGCTATCATCAGTCCGACAAGGCTGAGGAGGCGGATATCTCGACTCTTGGTGTGAAGTATCTCTATTTCAACAAGGGTGAATACTGGTTCTGTGAGGAAAAGGATCCGAGCAAGCGTTTTAAGCTCTCCGCTGAGATTTTGGGCGACCAGATCAAATACGTGAAAACCAATTCCATTGTTGATGCGATGGTGTTCGATGAGCAGATTATCGGTGTGAAGCTGCCTATTAAGGTAGAGCTCAAGGTGACTGAAGCCGCTGATGCAGTGAAGGGGAACACCGTGCAAGGTGGTACCAAGGCTGTGGTTCTCGAGACTGGCGCGACTATTCAGGTGCCGATGTTCGTGAATCAGGGTGATACCATTAAAATCAACACGGAAACCGGCGAATACACGGAGCGAGTTTCTAAATAGGAGTATTTTTGCGATAGGTGGCGGTGCACTGGTGGTGTGTCGCAGTAGAAAAAAGTAAGTGCGGATTTTTCATACAAAAGTATGAGGAAGTATGAGAAAAGTATGACAAATCCGCAAGTACGAAAAACAGGTTGCTTTATGAGACCTCTCGCAGCCACGACGGTGGCGAGAGGAGCCGAAAACTTAGTAAGGTTTTACGGCGAGTCTCAAAAAGAACCTGTTTTTTCTTACCTACTCCTCACTACTCGATCCAGATGTTTCGCCGCTCGGTGCCGACATTTTTGATCCTGCCGAAAGCCCGCCATCTTCGTCCTTGAGGCGCTTGCGGATTTCTTTGAGGATTTCGCCGGCAACCTTCTTGTCTTCTTTCAAAAACTGGCGAGTGGCGTCGTACCCACGTCCGAGCTTCACTTCGCCATAGGTGTAGGAGCTACCGGACTTGCCGATAATGCCCATTTTCTCGCCGAGGGCGATGATTTCGCCTTCTCGAGAGATACCTTCGTTGTACATGAGGTCAAACTCCGTCTGCTTGAATGGGGGAGCGACTTTGTTTTTCACGACCTTCACACGACAGCGACCGCCCATAACCTCTTCACCCTTTTTGATTTGCGCAATGCGGCGGATATCGAGGCGGACCGAAGTATAAAACTTCAGCGCCTTGCCGCCTGGGGTGGTCTCGGGATTGCCAAACATTACACCGATCTGCATACGGATCTGGTTGATGAAGATGACAATAGTCTTTGAGCGCGCCACAATGGCTGTGAGCTTGCGGAGGGCCTGGGACATGAGTCGTGCTTGCTTGCCGACATGATGCGCCCCCATATCACCCTCAATCTCGTCTTTTGGGGTCAGTGCCGCTACAGAGTCGATCACCACAACGTCCATTTTGCCTGAGCGCACCAAGCTTTCGACGATTTCGAGGGCTTGCTCGCCAGTATCTGGCTGGGAGATGAGGAGTTGGTCGATCTTCACGCCGAGTCGCTGAGCGTATTGAGGGTCCATGGCGTGTTCGGCATCGATAAAGGCGCAAATACCGCCAAGCTTCTGAGCTTCAGCAATCACATGAAGGGTGAGTGTGGTTTTTCCGGAAGACTCTGGTCCAAAAATCTCCACAATACGTCCACGGGGCATACCGCCGACACCGAGAGCCCAGTCGAGGCCGATTGAGCCGGTAGGGATGGCATTTACATCCACACGCGGCTTCTCGCCAAGCTTCATGATAGAGTCGTCGCCAAACTTCGTCTTAATCTGTTTGATAGTATCCTCGATGCCTTGCATTGGGGTAGCTGAGGAGATTTCCGTCTCTTCTGTGCTTGCCGTTTCCTTTCGTTTCTTTTTCATAAGGGGAATTATTTAATCATTAATTCGAGCGTCTTTTGTGAGACACGCTGATATCGATCCTCTGCTTTCACCGTAATTATCGCATATCCCTTGGCAAGCAACAATTGCTCTCGGAATTCACCTCGTTCGTTGAGGTATATTTTCCTCCCATTGAGGCTGACCGATGTAGAGTTTTGAATATCGCCCTCAATGACAAGTGGTTGGTTGTCATTGAGAACAATCGAGGCTGTCGCACTGGGGTAGGAGATAGTGATGATAGGCCCGCGCACAATGTATTGTGATCGATACGCTGCGTACCCGATGATGATGACCACTACCGAGATGACCGATACCAAGCTGATCCAGAAAGAAAGGGTTCGGTTCATGTGTGAGGGTTAGGCTGCGGTGTCCTGACGGTTGTCGGTCTGTTCAGAAGCTATTTCGGTACCCACGGCGGTGTTTTCGGTGTCGTCTGCAATACCTTCTTCATCCTCAACTTCACCACTCTCAGCGCCAATCACCGCACGAGGTTTTGAGCCATCGGCAGGGCCGATCACGCCACGTTGCTCGAGAATATCCATCAGCCGTGCGGCACGGGAGTAGCCAATACGGAGCTTGCGCTGAATGTATGAAGTCGAGGCCTTGCCGGCTTCGATAACAGCGGCGCGGGCGTCTTCGTACAGCTCGTCATCGTCTTCGAGCGAAGCGTCGTCGCCGCCCGCGCCGCTGAGGAAGCTTGATTCAAAGAGCACATTTTTGTCTCTTTCAGCGTTGGCGGTGATATCGCTTAGCATATTGCCCTCATAATTCTCCGCAAGGAACTTCACCACCGACTTGAGCTCACTCTCCGAGATGTATGCCGACTGGATACGCTGCGGCTGCGCCATCTCGCCACCTAGGTATAGCATATCTCCAGCTCCGAGGAGCTTTTCCGCACCCGCCATATCGAGAATGGTGCGTGAATCGATCTGTGAAGCCACCTGAAGGGCCAAGCGGGACGGCACATTGGCTTTGATGAGGCCGGTGATGACATTTACCGAAGGGCGCTGTGTTGAAAGTACGAGGTGGATACCGACAGCTCGAGACATCTGGGCGAGACGGACAATCGCCGCTTCCAGCTCTCGAGGGTAGGTTTGCATAATATCGGCAAGCTCGTCGATGACGACCACGATATACGGCATGGTCTCCGGCACCTTCTCTCCCTCCTTTGGTGGCTCGGCTTCAAAGCGCTTCTTGGCAGGATCCACGATATTTTTGTGGTACGACTGAATATCACGCACCGAAGCGCCTTCAAGTACATCGTATCGGCGATCCATTTCTTTCGCTGCCCACTTGAGAGACAAGATCGCTTTCTTTGCATCGGTGATTACTGGTGTAAGAAGGTGTGGAATCTTGTTGTACAAGGTGAGCTCAACACGCTTCGGATCGATCATGATGAACTTGAGGTTTTGCGGTGAATTGCGATAGAGGAGGGAGGTGATGAGTGTGTGAATGGTCACCGACTTTCCTGAGCCTGTTGCACCAGCGATGAGGAGGTGAGGCATCTTGGCTACATTGGCATAGTACGACTTGCCAGAAACACCCTTGCCGAGCGCCACGAGGAGGGGCTTATCGGACTCTTGGTATTCTGCTGTCGACAAAAGCGTACCGAGGCCAACAGTGGTCTTCGTACTATTTGGGATCTCAATACCGACGAGGGACTTGCCAGGGATCGGTGCCTCAATACGGATCGGGTGAGCAGCGAGGGCGAGGGAGAGGTCGTTTTGGAGGGCGACGATCCGAGAAAGCTTCACACCCTCAGCTGGCTTTAGGGCGTAGCGGGTGACCGAAGGTCCAATAGAGATCTCGTCCATTTCGACGTTGATGCCGAAGTTTTGCAAAGTACGTTTGATGATATTGGCGTTGGCCTTGATATCGCCCACTCCAGGCTTCCCTTTGTCTATCTCAAGAAGGTCGAGAGGGAGGGGGATATAGTTGTCTTGCTGGTACGCTGCCGCACCAGCTTGCCCCATGAAGGCATCTTCTTTTTCGCCCTCATTGATCTTTAGCTTCGCTTCTGCCTTCGGTAAAGGTGAGAGTTGAGCGTTGGTAGCAATACCCGTGCTGTTTGTGCCATTGGTGCCAGCGCCCTTCTTTTTTGAGGCAACTCTTTCTTCTGGTTCTGGGGTAGAGATCAGCTCTTCGACCTCATCGTCATCCATTGGCTCACTTGCTGAACCAACACCAGAAGCGTCACGTCCACGCAGAGCTCGCTCACGCTCTTCTTTTGCACCACGCTTCTTTGCTGAAAGGAGCTTTTTCCAGAAGGCGATGAAGTGCAGATCGAGACGGGTCTCAAATACAAGGATCAGTGAGATGGCGAGGATACCAAGGAGGATCACCAAGCTGGCCCAAAAGTCGAAGACCGTGAGGAGTGGGTGAGAGATATAGTAGCCAACGATGCCACCCTTTACATTTGACCCAAAGGAGGCAGCGAGGATATCAACGATACCGAGGCTAGAAAAAAAGGCGAGAAGGGAGGTGACGATTTTTGAATACGTGAAATGTTGCCTCAAGTCCTTGATAAAGGAGATGGCCATGAGGAGCGCAAATAGGGGTAGCAAGAAGTAGCCAATACCGAGAAGCGATGTCAGGACGCTGTACGACTTTTCACCCACCAGGCCGCCTTTATGAAAAGCGGCGAGGGTAAAGAAGATGCCGACTACTACAGATATGACAGCAAATACCCCCTGAAGGGTCTCAGCTTTTACGTCTTTGATTGGATTGATGTCGTCGAGATGCTTCGATATCCCAGCGTCTTTTTTTCGTGCCATTTCTTACAGAAAAATGAATATGATAACCTGCTTATTATATCACGCTATGTCGCGCTCGATGCCACGCTGGGTGGCTGCAATATCGAGCGATGTGAGGGTGTTGCGCAAGCGATGCGCGACCGACATGCGACCGATACCTAAGAGCGATTTGCAGAGGAGAGGTGTCCGATATATAATGGACACAAAAGAACTTTTCTCAAGGACTGATAAAAGACAAAGTGCGGGTGTATGTAAAAGACATCTTTCGGCATTTAATAGGACAGATTATCTATAATTTATAAAAGACAAATGGAAGAGAAACAGGTCGGTGGTAAAGGAGCTGCAATAACACCATTTCAAAACAACCTTGATTTAAAAGGTTCTTTCTCATACTCTGAGCGTTCGGCCTTTCTCTACAAAAAGACAGAGAAGCTGGTGGTGGCGGTGGGTATGGTGGCCGGTCTTATAAAAGACAACCAACCGCTGTCCGATGCGCTTCGGGCAAAGTCACTAGCACTATTGTCAACTGTTTCCGAAAGTCTTTTGGCGAAGGTAGCGATCTCTTTGGAAGAGCGACATCGGTCTATGATCCACTCGCTCGCACTGATCGTGGAGCTTGTGAGTCTGTGTGAGGTTGGACACTACACAAAACATTTGTCGGAAATGAACAGTACTCTTCTCAAGAGAGAATTCAACACGTTGCACAACAGTTTTTTCGAAGAGATGGCCGGCATGTCGGATCCCCACAGCTACCTCACGCGAGATTTCTTTGTCGAAGTCGAGCCGGCAATATCTAAAGGACATGATAAAGGACAGAATGTGTCCTTTATAAAAACAGTCCCTAAACATAGCCAGAAACCCGCTCAATCAGCACAGTACAGCCAGATCCGAGGGGGTGATGGAGTTGGTTCTGCTTCATACGGCGCTCGTGCCGACCGTCGCACCCTCATATTAAAGACGATCAAAGAAGTGGGTGAGGTTGGGGTGGGAGACTTGTCCGGCAGTATCAAAGGGGTGGGGGAAAAGACCATCCAAAGGGAGCTTTTGGCGATGGTGGCCGAGGGTCTTTTGAGAAAGCAGGGGGAGCGACGCTGGAGCCGCTACTCTATAGTATAGGAGAAGTACAAAAGATCGTCTTAAGCGGGCTAGGGCCATGATTATTGACTCTTTTGACCAAATATGCGAAGATACCAAGGCTGGGTAACCTGTACGGTTTTGGTGGTGTGAAAGCACCATTTTGAGCCGTATTATCAAAGTTATCCACACAATACCTTGTTAAACGGGTCTCGGGCGCTATATAATATGCGTTGACCCGTCACGAATCAGTCCGTTGACATTTCTATATACGAAAGAGAGTAACGATTTCTTCGATTTCCGGAAGTCCTTTTTTCCTCCATGGCCGCACGACAGACACACGGTTTCCTCCCCTCAAAGCTAAATCTTTTCGGTCCGCGTCGATACAGAAAGACCGAGAAGAATTAGTGCAGTACAGCTTAATAAGACTTATCAAGACAAGTATTACAACTAATATATTTATTATGAATTCACAGACTAAGACAAGCATCGTAGCAAGCGTGCTTGGTTCAGCTGTTGCACTCGTTCTCGTTTTTGCGGGAGCAATGTCAGCACAGGCTGCGACCTACACCTTCTCTACAAACTTGCGATTGGGAAGCACAGGAGCTGATGTAGCAAACCTTCAGCGAGTGCTCAACTCAAGCGCTGACACCATGGTGTCAGCTTCTGGTGCAGGTGCTCCAGGAAGCGAGACCACTTACTTCGGTGCAAAGACCCGAGCTGCAGTCATCAAATTCCAGATCAAGAACTCAATCGTTCCTGCTGTTGGATTTGTAGGACCTATCACTCGAGCTGCATTGAACAGTGTTGGTGACGTAGTAGTAACTGCGCCAAAGCCAGGTACTCCAGTAGCTGGAGCTGCTTTGACTGTAGCTGCTGCAACTCAGCCAGCAAACTCTCTCGCACCTCAGAGCGCTTCACGAGTACCTTTCACTAAGGTTACTTTGACCGCTGGTGCATCTGACGTTTCAGTGTCAGGTGTTACTGTAGAGCGAGCAGGACTTGCACAGGATGCAGTATTCTCTGGTATTGTTCTCTTGGATGAGAATGGTATCCAGATCGGTATTGCAAAGACTTTGAACTCAAACCACCAGGCAGTTATTGGCGAGCCGTTCACTGTTAAGGCAGGAACCACTCGAACCCTCACTGTTGCTGGTAACATGGGTTCAAGCCTCACTAGCTACGCAGGACAGGTTGTTGCATTGAACGTTGTTTCAATCAACACTTCAGGAACCGTTTCAGGTTCTCTTCCTGTGACTGGCGCAGCACACACCATCAACGCATCACTCTCTTTGGGTACTGCGACTTTGGCTGTGTCATCTTTGGATCCTAACACTTCTGCAACCAAGGAGATCGGTACATCAGCATACAAGTTTGCTGGTATCCGAGTCACTGCTGGTTCAGTAGAGAAGATCCGATTGTGGTCAGTACGATTCAACCAGACCGGTTCAGTATCAGCAAACGACCTCGCAAACTTGGTTGTGAACGTTGATGGTACCGACTATCCTACGACTTTGTCAGCGGATGGTAAGTACTACACTGCAACCTTTGGTTCAGGTATCGTAGTAGACAAGGGATTTGCAAAGGAGGTGTATCTTAAGGGCGATATTGTTGGTTCAGGTGCAGCAAACCGAACCGTCAAGTTTGACCTCTACAAGAACACTGATATGTACATCTCTGGTGAGACCTACGGATACGGTATTATCGGTTCTCCAAGCTCAACAGGTTCAGCTTCAAACTCTACCTCTGAGTTCACTACCGGTACTCCGTTCTACGATGGTTCTCTCGTAACGATCTCTGCAGGTTCAGCTACTACTATTGCGAAGGCAAACACTGTAGTTGCTCAGAACATCGCAGTAAACGTTCCAAACCAGGTACTCGGTGGATTCGAGACTGATTTCAAGGGTGAGCCTGTATCAGTACAGACCATCACTGTTACCATGAACACTACTGGTGCGGCTTCATCTGCAAGCACTCTTTTGACTAGCGTTTCGCTCGTCGATCAGAACGGCTCAGTTGTTGCAGGACCAGTAGATGCAACATTGGTAACCTCTACATCTCAACTCCTCACTTTCACTGACACCGTTACTTTCCCAGTAGGAAAGATGACTTACACCTTGAAGGGTAAGGTAGATGCAGATGTAACAAACGGTTCGACTTATGTTGCTTCGACCACTCCTTCAGGTTGGTCAAACATCACCGGTCAGATCACTGGCAATACCATCACTCTTTCACAGGGTGCATTCGCTATGAATCAGATGACTGTGAAGTCAGCAGCTCTTGCTATTGGTGTATCTACCAGCCCTGCTGCTCAGACTGTTGTTGCTGGATCACAAAATGTGGTCTTCACAAATTACCAGTTTGATGCAAGTCAGTCTGGTGAGGATGTACGATTCTCATCTGTTCCTGTTACTTTGACCGTATCAAGCGGTTCAGCCACCGACCTTACAAACTGTAAGCTCTGGGACGGTTCAACCTCTTTGACCACTGGTTCAAATGTGAAGGATCCTTCAGCTGCAGGAACAAATACGTTTACACTCGATCAGACTCTCACTATCCCTAAGGGTACTGTGAAGACGATCTCATTGTCATGTAATGTAGGTTCAGCTGCCTCAGGTTCTTACAAGTGGGGTAACACTTCTGGTAACATCTCTTCATTGACTGTTACTGGTGTGACTTCTTCAAACTCTGTAACTCCTTCAGGTACTGCTAGTCTCGGTCAGCTCCAGTCAGTTGGTTCAGCAGCATTGGTTGTTGCAGCAGATGCTTCAACTCCTTCATACAAGATCGCTTCAGCCGGTTCAAACGGTGTAACTGTCGGTGTATTGAAGTTCACTGCTACCAACGATGCAATCAACCTTGAGCGAGTAGGTTTGTCTTTGACAAACTCAGCATCTAGCTCACCTTCAAACTTGGTTTCAGTAACCTTGTTCGATGGCGCAACTGCTGTCGGTACTGCTCAGTTTGTCGGATCAAACACTGTTGCAACTTCTACCTTGTCATCAACCGTTGTTGTTCCAAAGAACAGCGATAAGGTCTTGACCATCAAGGTAAACCTTGCAGACATCACTAACACTGGCTCAGGTACTGGCGATGGTACTGAAGGTGCTTTGATCGCAGTTGACAACAACGCTTCTACCGATGTCGGCGGTACTCGAGGTACCGGTGTAGGTTCAGGTTCGACTATCAACGCTTCTGGTTCAACCGCATTTGACGGTGTCCGAGTGTTCAAGTCATACCCAACCTTCGCACAGGACAGCCTCTCAGCTACCGGTGTATCTGATGGTAAGCTCTTGCGATTCAAGGTTACTGCTGACTCTAAGGGTTCAGTAAGCATCAACAAGTTCACCTTGACTGTTGCTACTACTTCAGGAGTTTCAGTGAGCGGTATCAACGTATACGGATACGAGGATGCTTCTTACTCACAGGCAGTTTCTGGTGTTCAGGGTAGTGGTGCTCTTGCATACTCTAACCTCTCACCTGCAACGAACTCATCGTCAGTACAGTTGGAAATCTTTGCTGAGACTTCAGCAAACGCTTCAACCACCTTGGTTGTTCCAGCAGGCACTACTCGATACTTCGAAGTTCGAGCAACCAGCATCACTGGTTTGACCACTGGTTCTTCAGTCACCTCAACCCTTCTCGGCGACAGCGGCTACCCATCACTTGCATATTTGATGGGTCAGGCAACTGACATTGAGGGCGGTACAAACGGTGTCGAGAACTTCATCTGGTCACCAAACGCGACTACGACTTCTGGCTTGTCACACCGAGACTGGACAAACGGTTACAACGTCCCAGGCTTGCCTTCAAGCGGTATCGTACAGTCTCGAGGAATCTAAGCTAACCTTTAATCCGCGGTCTGCCTCACGGCTGATCTACGGATAAGCTTACGCAAAACCCCACTCGCAAGAGTGGGGTTTTTGCGTTTCTGGTATGTTCGACATATAATGTGTCCATGAATAAAAGCCGTATTATCTGGACGTCTATTGGCGTCGTGGCGGTAGTGGCCGGAGGTTTTTTGTGGTTTGAGAAAGACAGCCATTCTCTGGCAACCCTCGGTGGCTTTGCTGATATTGAAGCGCAGGGTGGAACAGTCGAGCTGGATGAGTCGCTGTCCGTCGCTCCAGTGCCACCAAGCCTCTCTCATAAGGTAGATTTTCGTGCAAAGATGGTCCCGGAGGCCAAGGTTATCGTATTGAAAAACATTGAGACCTTGCAAGCGCAGCTGAGGATTGATGCTAATGATTTTCATACTTGGAACACTCTCGCACAACACTACCAGACAGCGGAGGACTTTTTGGCGGCCCGAGATGTCTGGGAATACCTTGTCCGAGTGTTTCCAACCAATCATATTGCCTTTGGTAACCTTGGTTTCTTGTACGGCTACTATCTGAAAGATCTAGTGAAGGCGGAGCAGTATTACCTAAAGGCTATTGCCAATGCTCCAGACCAGGCTTTTCTCTATTTTCAGACCGCAGAATTTTATCGCGATGTCTTGAAGGATTTGGTAAAGGCGAGGCAGATTGTCGAGAAGGGTATTGTGTCCAATCCAAACAGCGCAGAATTGAAGGCTCTTCTTGAGTCATTGCGTCCTTAAAGGGGATATATTCAAACACATGCTCACCTACTTCGACCACACTTTTTTCAAAATCGTCTCTGGTTTTGTGGGGATTTTGGCGATGAGTTTGGCGTTGTTTGTCTTGGCGGGACAGTATCGTGACCAACAAGATGCTGTGCAGGCGTCCACGCCAACACAGTCCCAGTTTAGTACTCAATCGTCGACACGGTAACTGCGCCAATCTTTATCGATTCCCGATACAGTTTTTATCTGTTTTTAGCTCTTTCTCTACCTATTCTTAGCGATTTCTCTATCGCCATATTGATAGGATGGAGAGGTGAAAAAGTCACCACGTTTTAGGATATCGACTGTCGATGTTTGGCTGGTTTGCTTACTCTGCACGGCTCTTGCTGGTGCCATTCTTTTTCTCTATCCGATTTTGCTATGGCTAGATATCGTGGATTTCGCATACACCGGAAAGTCTATTTCTGTGACGGCACCAACGTCGGCTCTAGCACCAGCGCTGGTGCTAGAGCCAGAACGTCCTACGATGCCGGTGGCGACACAGAGGAGATTGTCTCCGGCTGCGTCGTCTCTTGTTGTGTATTCTTCTGTCATGTCGTCAACGGTCTTGCCAGCTCCATCGTCGACCACTCCTGATCTCAGGCGCGTCGTTAATGGGGCCACCTCTCCTGCGGTCGAAATATCCAAAGCACCTCCGTCTTCATTGGCCCAGCTGAGTCCTGGTTTTGGTGGTGGCGTGAGCGCGAGTGCTGGTGCGGGGAGTGCTACAACGAGCATTGGTGGTGGCGGTAGTAGTGGGGTCGGTCAAACAGCTGAAGATGAAAACTGTCCACTCCTCCCATGATACGCTCGCTTTTACTCACCGCTATGTTTGTGTCACTGTTTCCTCTCCCCGTATTGGCGGCCACGGAAGTCCCTCTTGTTGTATCGGAAGATGCTGTGTGGAATAAAGAGGGAAGTCCATACCGTATTAGTGGATTTGTGACGGTGAAGCCGGGTGTGCATCTGTCGGTTGAGCCGGGTGTGGTGGTTGAGTTTGCCGACTATACTCATCTTCAGGTGCAGCAGGGAATGTTGTCTGTTGCGGGGAGTGCGGTCGACCCCGTTGTTTTTACTGGTTCGGCTACGTCCTCTTCTTGGGCCTTGGATGTCTTTGGGCCACCCTCGCCAGCTTCTTCAGCCGAAAAAAGTTTCGAGGCTTCGCATCTACGCATGGAAAATGCCTTTCAGGGTTTGTATCTCCAGTCTGCCAATGCGGTACTCACCAACGTGGAGATTGTGGGAGGTGAAGATGGTATCTACCTATCGAGCTCAACCCTCGCCTTGTTGGATAGCCAGCTTGTTGGTATGAAAAACTCAGCTATTTCTGCGGATACCCACAGCTCTTTGGTGGTGGCTTCGACATCGATCACCGATCTGGCCCGTGCCGGCATTACGATGAATGGTCAGTCGTATCTGACTATGCGAGGTGTACATATGGATCGTCTCGGGCGCTCTGCTGCTGTTGGTATCTACAACGGCTCCGCAGATATCCAAGATTCTTCTTTTGCCAATGGCGCCGGTGCAGCTATTGAGGTGTACGGCAATGCCCAAAGCGGCGAGTCTCAAGTGTCGATACATCACTCAGCTATCAGCAACTTCCGTGACCAGTCGATATACAATGGTGGTCACACTGTGGTTTCCGCCGAACGAAATTGGTGGGGAAGCAAAGATGGTCCTCGTGATGCCGTCTATGGGCCGGTTTCGAGCTCTCCGTGGCTACTCCGACCGCCGACCGATGAGCTGGGTGATTCCAGTGTTGTTTTTATTCCCGGTATTCAAGCCACCCGGCTTGTGAAAGATGGCAATCAGCTTTGGGAGCCAAATCGCAATGCCGATGTCGAAAAGCTCTATCTTGATAGTGCTGGGAGAGCGGTGGTTTCTGGTGTTACCACCTCGAGTATTATTGATTCGGTGAATTCTGTTGGGGTCGGACCAAATATCTACAAGAGCTTTATGCAACAGCTGGATTCTCTTGTGGCACAAAAACACATACGAGAGTGGGTGCCGTTGCCGTATGATTGGCGCTTTTCTGCCTCAGATGCCGCTAGTGATGACGCGGTAGAGATGCTTGAAGCAGTGGCAAATAGCTCTTTTACTGGCAAGGTCAGTCTGGTCGCTCATAGCAATGGTGGCTTGGTGACCAAGCACCTGTTGCGTCGTCTGGCAGAGCGAGGGTTCGATATTGTCGATAAAGTGATTTTTGTCGCCACTCCACAGCTCGGTACACCACAAGCAATCGCCTCGGTACTTCACGGCGATGGTTTGCAATTTGCCGGCGGCCTCATCCTGAAGCAGTCTGTCGGCCGCCGACTCGCCCAATATTCTCCTGGAGCATTGGGACTGTTGCCGACACAGGAGTATTTCGACACTGTCACAGTGTCTCCACCAATCATCCGCTTTGCCTACACGACCGACCTCGTGAGTATGAATTTCTTTCAGGCCTATGGTGACCGCATCGATTCTGCTTCTCGTCTCACCGATTTTCTGGCGGCGTCGATAGACAAGAGGACACCACCAGATATTGCCAATCCCGATACTCCGGCGGTCATTGATAGGGCATTGTTGGCGTCTTCCGCGCAACGGTCTGTTGATCGATATCCACCAGCTGAAGTATCGGTCATTTCGGGTTGGGGTCTAGACACGCTCTCGGCCATTCAATATTCAGGCCAGCGGCGTTGTACCCCGCCAGCTTTTTCTAGGCAGGTTTTTTCACTATGTAGCACGCAGACTACGCTGCATCACGACCCAGTGTTTACTCGACTTGGCGACAAGACTGTCGTGCTTATGAGTACGCTTGGGTTGCCAGCAGCTTTGACACCGGCTCCAGACAGAACATATTTTGTGGATTTGTCAGGATACAACGCGCAGCGTTTTCGTGTATCTCGAAATCATGCCGATCTGCTCGAGGTGCCACAGGTGGCGTCACTCATTGCTTCTATGTTGCACACACCAATACAGTCGAATGAAGCGACTGGACTGCTGCCAGAATATGTTGCCACCACATCACCAAATGCGGCGTCCCTTCCTAGGCAGATTCGTGTCAGTGTTCATTCTCCAGTCTCGCTCAACCTATATGATGAAGAGGGGAGGCATACTGGCTTGGTCGCATCTTCGACACAGTCTGATGTGGCGACAAGCTCGCCGCTGTTTGGTGTGCTGGAAGAATTGGTGCCGGGAAGTCAGTACTACCATTTTGGTGAAGCCAAGTATCTTTCCTTTGCAGAGCCGCTCTCACTTCCGACTGTTCACATAGGAACAACGTCCCGGACATTGCAGATTCGTTCCATTGGGAGCGGGCTACTCACCGTTGATGTTGAATATGTGGACGGTGACAACGTGATCGACAAAACCTCTTTTACGGACATTCCCGTCACACCCCTTACCAACATATCCGCACAGGTTGTGTTACCACTCTCGTCTTTCGACCTACTCGCCAATGGTTTCTCCTTGCGGACAGGTGCGACGACCACGACTCAACAGCTTGTACCAGATCAGGTATTTAGCCCAGTCGAATATCTCTCTTCTGTACGACAGGTGATCCGCGAAATCTGCATGAGTCAGCGACTCCGGCTTGAGTTGTTGGCGAGGCTAAATACCTACATCAACCTGTTCGAACGAGGCGAGCTACCCGTTGCTCAAGCACAGCTCAAAGAGATGGTCATTATTTCTAATCCAGACGTTGTGCATATCCTTGATACTCCAGAGGAACGAGGCTCGTATATTTCGGCGGTTGAAGCAATGTTGTCGCGGATTGCTAGCTTGAGTGGTGGGCGGTAGTCTTGGTTGTCATGATAACTATCTCCGCACCCGCGTTGAATTTTTGGTCAATTGATTTTTGTAAAAAGCAAACGGCACCCGCGAAGGATGCCGTTTATGTCTAGTAGTGTAATCATAGCAGGTAGAAGTTTGTTGTCAAACGTATCTAAGTCCGTCCAAGCTATCG
>Ga0172367_10001139_pt1 | contig 39772 bp, 30 predicted proteins | sample Lak10m_FD_114542 | JGI IMG/M metagenome (GOLD analysis project Ga0172367, IMG submission 114542) | Freshwater microbial communities from Kabuno Bay, South-Kivu, Congo - kab_022012_10m | ecosystem: Environmental > Aquatic > Freshwater > Lake | place: Democratic Republic of the Congo: South-Kivu... | reverse complement strand
TTTTTACCCACGAAACAGAGTGGCAACCAGAGCAGTGTGTAGATGGTGGCGTTCTACGCGCTGTCAAAACATATACTAATTTAGCTACCAGCGGCTTTAATACTAACGTTGGATATAGTGGACATTATTATGGCATTAGAAAATACACAGGACTTATTCCGCAAGCTCCATATTTTATTAACATAGAGGGCAAAACTGGCGACGGTAGCCCCGTTGATTTACCAAGAGAAATTTACGAATGGGAATATGGCTCAAATAATAGAACATCATATTCTGGAATTAAAATTTCTAATCCATCTGGTTTAAATAATCAATTTTTTGGAAAAGCCGTCGCAATAGCAAATGATTATATGGCTATTGGTGTACCATTTTATGAATTTTCCGATACCGCTGGCCACCCACTAGAAAAGCCCGGAACGGTTTTTATATACAAAAGAGAAGCACAGCCATCTGGATATGATTGGTCTAATCAATACGACAAAGGAAAATGGAAGATAGAAACACAAGTAAATCTCCCAACAGGAATATTGAGAGATTACATTTATCAAGAAGTAGAAACTAGATTTTTACCAAACATAGGATTGCAGCTTCCATTTGAAGTTAAAAGAAATATTTGGAAAGTTGGACAAAATGGTAGACAATTGGGACATTCTTTAGACTTATGCTCTACTACGCATTTAGAAAAGTCACTAGGAGAAAATGAAAAAAATCTTTTAGTTGTTAGTGGGCCATCATGTAAATTTGATAGAACATTTGCTCAACTAACTCCGTCTGGCATTGGCGTTGGATTATTTATCTTTACTGATAATTTTGAGCCATCTACAACATTCAACTTTGGATTTGGAAATATAATAACCTATGATTATAATTATGTGTCTAGAAATATTTCTGATATGGATTTATTATTTAGATATTTTGCTCAACCCTCTACGAAATTTGATATCAAGATACATATCTTAGAGTGTTTGGTAGATGGTGAAAATAGAATTACTCAAAACTTTCCAGAACCAAAACCCTCATTTGTGCTTAAAACAGACTCCGTAAGGCACCAAGGACGTAAACAAAATAATACAGATTTTACTAACAAAGATAACGAAATTTTTGAATCTATCAAGAAAGCATTTTTTGAATCTTTTCCATATGATACAACTAAAGCCAACAACAATATACCGGGCATTCTTGGATTTTATATTGATAATACGCTTTCTTTTGGCAAAGAACGAGCTATTAGTCCCGCCTTGGATAGATTCATATCATTCTATCAACAATATTCTTTCGCCAGCGGCTTAAAGCTAATAGATGGCACTCCAACAACTGGATATGTAAAAAAGTTTGCTGGTACAAATGATACGTGGGCACAAAAAGCAACAGAAATTTTAAAAGAAACATTAGACTTATCAGAGTTACAGCAGAATAATACATATAAACTGTTTGCGGATAATATAGGAAGCATTAATTCTAATGCTAGCGAACTTAACGAAATTCCATATAGCGGTGGATGCGTCTATGTTTTTGAGAAAGAAAGTGGTGCTTGGAATTTAATTCAAAATATTGAATCACCAACCAAACTAAAAGATGTCGCTCCAGATAGATTTGGCCATGCTGTTAAAATTAGCGATAACGGAGAAATAATTGTTATTGGTTCTCCGTATTTTGGTGCTGATAATATTATTGCATATGAGTATGATGATAACGAAAAAACAAGGCTATATAATAATATAGAACCTTGGCTACTGCATAGAGTATCAAATGAAATTAATAGTTCTAATTATTCAGACTTATTGAGTGTATTAAATTCTTACAAAGAAACACACTCTGCAATTGATGCCTATAAAAAGTTCTATCTTACTTTATCTGCTACTGACAAATTTAGACTAAGAAATGATTATGATTATTGGGGTAATAATCCCATACAAGAATATAAAGAAACTTTCAAGTATTCAAACAATATTAATGGCGGATGGTCATTTTTGATAGACAAGTTTGCTCCTTGTCCACGACTTGGATATTCTGTTGCAGTAAATGAAGATGGAAGCATAATAGCGGCTGGCGCTCCAACAGATAGTTTCAATGAATTTAATAATCATGAAACATATTTTGCTCCTAATAGACCACAATATACTACATGGCCAGCATATTTACACACTGGGTCAGTCAGAGTTTTTGAGTCTAGAAAATATTATCCACATAACACCGTTGTGGATTATAGAAAATTTGGAAATCTAGAATACGAAATTTCTCCAGAAGAAGAACATCCATATTTTGATCATCTTGAAAGTATTTATGAATCTAGAGGATTAAAGTTTGTTAAGACAGAATTTACTGATCCCAAAATACCAGAAGAAGCTGGCTTATTGTTTATTACAGCGCCACAGATTGACGCACTAAGCAATGAAGTACTAAACAATATTAAAAATTGGCTTTCTTTGGGAGATAGAAACTTAGTTTTGGTTGGTAATGATCCCATATGGGAAAAAAATGGCTTGTATCTATCGTCTAATGAGATTATTAACAAGCTTCTTAGAAGATTAAATTCTGGCTTTGTATTAATTCCTGCTAGAAATGAATATGAATCTTTGCCATCATTTGATGATAATAAACCAAATATTATACCATCTTTTGTACCAAGCAGATCTTTAAGTCCAATATCAAATAAACCTATGAGATTATTTGGCAGTGGCGTTGCTGATATTAAACCATATTTTCCAGAAGTATCCATATCTTACGACTGTTCTGCTAAGAAAGATAACTTATCTTTATCTTCTATTTTTGATCAGGATTTGTCTTATCGTGCAGCAAATACTAAGTGCGAAATGCCCATTAGACATTTGGGAGATATGCGATCAGAATGGAGAGAGTTCTGCGTTGATTTCTTGGGAAGGCCATTACCATATCCAGTAAATTGGCCATTAGCTATTGGTGCTGCTAAACAATCTGATTATGGATGCGCATTTGGTGATTATGGAGAAAACACTTCGTCACGATCTAGTTATAATTTTGCCCCAATATTAGCGGCAGCAGAATATCCAGAATCATTTACGCAAACTATACCATCTGTACCAAGATCTTCTGGATACTTACAAGTTGATAGAATTCCAGTTGGCGTTACTAAAAGAAAAGATTTTGGCGTTCCTGACTCTGGCATATCATTCATTTGGTCTAGTGATAGTGGAAACTTTTCGTATTTAAATTACAATATTAATTCAATTGTAAGTAACAGTAGATTTTTTGATCCAGAACCATATAATGACAAGAATGCTGTGTTACAAGCCAAAGCTTCTAAAGAAATTGACTTTATTCCATCAAAAAAACAAGTTAGTGATAATGCATATTTTGCTGCCGAAGAGTCATTTTTAAATACTACCTCAAAAATTGTGCTAATGGCTGGCACACATTTAGAAACAGAATCAATACTTAATATTAATAGTAATCAATATCTTAAATTGTTTTTTAATTTGCTAGCCAAAAATGCTAATGGAGATTCTGCAATTGCTCAATTATCTGATTGGACAGGGCGATCATCTCTTGAAGATCTAAACGCTGATTCTGTGTTAAAAGATTATATCTTTAAGATATTTTGCTCAATGGATTTAGATATCAATACCGATCAATTATTACTAGGAACTACTGATGGCTTTGATTATGATATTTGTTGGATAGTAGAGCCTTTATCTTTACCAAATAGTAGTCAATTAGCATCTTTAAGATCGTGGTTAAGTGGCGGTAATAAAAAACTCATTATAACATATCAATCTCTTGATCCAGCTACTCTAAATAGGATATCCACTCTATGTCAATTGCTTGATATTACTATGAAGCCCCTATTTTTACCTCAAAAAAATGAGTATGCTTCTAAGATTGATATGGCACAATATATTATGGGAATGGTTGTAAATGAAGATAATACTATTGGTAAAGGATTTCCCGGATCAGCAACAGAAATTGATTCGGTCCCACAGCCAACAAATTTTAATCCCATAGAACTAAATGCTGCCACCGCATTGGTTTATATGCAAACTCCAGTATTAGATGACTCAATATTGGAACAAGGATCATGGAAGTTAGATAGTGGAATTGCTAAGGTGGAATTTCCAGTTTTGCCAAATTCTGGATATAAAATATTTTTACAATACGCTTCTGAAAATACTACAGAAAATCAATCTCTCTTTTTATTTTTAGAAAATGCTAGTAGACAGCCTAATTCTGACGCTGGACAGATTTTTGAAGATATATCTCCATCTTTATTTGATGGGTCTATACAAACCAAATCTTTTAACTTTGTAAACGATAATAGCAACAAAATTGCACTTAAAATATATACTAATCGATTCCCTCCAGAAGAACCGTTGATATTGTATAGTAATAATAATTCACCTAAAACAGCTAGGTTAATAAGCGTTTCTGGATGTTTAGTTCCTTTTATAGATGCGGTTGATTCTATTATCTATGAACCAGTATTTGATTGGGTTATTACAAATCCGGGAAGCGAAGAAGAAACTATAACTATAGTTCCACCATTTAGAGAAATCAGTACAGACAATACCAAATATTGCCCCAATGAATCTTGCGCTGAAGATCTTGGGCATAAATTAATAGCCGATGGGCCAATTGTAGTCGCTCAAGAAATAGAAAAATTTTCTAGTTTTCCATATGGAGTTAATCGCTCTCGCATCACTTTGATTAGTGACACAAGCCTTATTCAAGGCAAAAGTATTGTTAATGAAAATGGTCAAATCAATAATGATGTTATTGACTTTTTAATTGGATTATATCCATATACAACTTTTCCATCAGATACTCGCGGAAGATCATTTACAGATTATATTACAAAAATACAACCTCCAGAACGTAGCACCCCTAGCATATTATTTCATAGTACTGGCAATACTGGGCATAATCTTAGATTCCAAACACCAACAACTCCATCGTCTGGCAAACTTCTAACTGATTTTGTGGAATCTTTTAATCTCAATGGATTTAAATCTCATTTTAGCTTGGAGCTTGGTACTGGTTCCGATTATATGAAAGAAAAAATTCCAAGAAAAACACAAGAAGCTATCAATATAGAAAAAAGTGGTTTCTTATCTTCTTACTTAGGATATTTAGCATCTTGGGGATGCTATTCTAAGTTTGCTGGCCAAATCAATGGCAAGTATTATGAAGATGTTAGTCCTAATGGTGGCATTCCAGAAATAATGAAAGATACTGGATATGATTATTTAGACTTTAATCAGTTTCCATCTGGATATCCCGGAGATTTATTTGGATATTCTATCTCGCTTTATAAGAACAAATTACTTGTAGGATCACCTTTTGCTTGCTATGATTCGGAAAACATCGTGCCGTGGTCTGGCGTTTCTGTTAATACTGCTAGATACAACAAACCTTCTGGATCTAAAATTGGTTTTAATGGTGGTGCTGGTGCAGCATATTTATACGAAGTTGTTCCAAATAAGAGCGGGATTACTCCATTTGGAAACGTAACAAGGTGGTCACTATCTCGTAAGTTTAAGCCAGCTACAACAAACATTGGCCAAGACACTAATAATTTAGATGCTTTCTTAACTTCGCAGGTGTTTGGAGATAATAACTACAAAGCAGACGATTTATCTCTAACAATTGTTAATGATCAATTTGGTCATTGCGTTCAAATTTATAGTGATATGATAGCAATAGGCGCTCCGGGACACGATTATGACAATTATGTACAAAATATTTATGAGCGTGGTGGCGAAGCTAGCGGCGCTTTTATAAGAAAAGAATTTGACTATTCTATAGATATTCCAGAAAGAATAGTAAATGATCTAGGATCTTCTGGTAATAGACTTTTATTTCCTAATAGTGGCGTATCAGTTTTAAACAATGGTGCTATATTTACATACGAAAACAGAATTACTGGATGGTATGACAGGTTTCAAGAATGGATTCCGATTCAAAAAATCGTCGCTCAAGGATATAATTCTAGATTACAAAAATCTTATGTTGGAGCATCTGAAATTCCGGCGTCTGGTTCTGAGAATGATAGATTCGGCTCATTAATATTTTTAGATCGATCAAAAAGAAATGATTCTGATTATACTTTAGCCGTTGGCGTACCTATTCATAAATTTTTAGATTCTGGAAATGCTAAACTAAATACTGGCACAGTATACACATACGATGGGATGTTACGCAAAATGCCTCCAGCAACTCAAGATGAAAATAGCTTTATTCATGCTAGAGTTTTTGGAGATACCATAAATAGTACAAATCCAGTGGTGCCATTGAGATTTGTTAATATTGGATCTAATTTGTCTATATATACTTCGGGCATTATTTATAGCAATAATCAAGGCGAAATATTCATAGAAGTTTCTGGTCAAGACCTAAAAGAAAAAATCTACATTAGACATAGGCCATATATTAAGGCCGTTGATGGGAGATACGTATTTGGCGAACAGTCTCAAAACACACTAAATTTGCTAGTAGATGGAGAATTAAATAGATCTAGCGGTAATATGAACCTGTTTTCAAACGCGCCAGATTCAGAAATTGTGTATAATAATTTAGGTTTATATCAAGGCGGTATATTAGGATATTCATCAGGCGTTCCATCTGGACTGTGCTTATATGCACATTCTCCAGATCCGGTGTTAGTTTCAGTGTCTGGTTTTGCATTATACGCAAGTGGGATAGGATTTACTGAGCCAACCCTTAATTTACGGGTTAGAGGAAAATAATGCTTAAAATATACTATAGAAATACTACACCCGTATGTATTAGGCCCACGCCACTTATTTCTATATCTCACGTTCCTAACAAAAATAAAGTGGGAACAATGGGCTGTACATATTCCATTAATCTAAATGGAACTATTATAGCGCACCAAGGCTCGCCCATTGTTACTCCTTCTGGTATTTATTCTGATGACATTCTACCTTTTGTAGTCACCGCAGCAGCCAATGCACAGATTCCAGAATACAATCTAGACCTAGGTGATAGATTAACATCCATATTAAGAAAACAAAACACAATCAGAAAGTTATTTTCTCAAGACGGTCAACCTATAGAGATTAAATCTTTAGATGAATCAAAAACAGCTATATGGTTTTATCCAAGTGTTGTTTCTATTAATTTTGAAGAAGGCCCATATATAGAAACATGTAAATATAGTATATCACTAGAAGCGCCACTGCTGTTTGACTCTAATGGCAATGTTTTTACAGAAGGTCTTATTGGTTCTACCTTTTCTCCAGCTAAATTTAATTTACAAAGATCTAAAGATTATTATTTAAGAGAAACTGCTAATTATAATACTACAAGCTTGCAAAATATTTTAGACAGATGGGGAGGATTAGTTGAAGATTTTACTGATACATGGTCTTTAGAAACTGATGAGTCTAATGCGCAGTCAATAGAATTAACCAATATACCGATATCCTATAGAGTAACAAGAAATGCAAGCGCAACTGGCAAAGTAATTCATCATCCAACCATAAACAAGAAACCTTGGGAACATGCTCTTGGATTTCTCAAAAAAACAATTTTAGAAGAACCATCTGCACCGCCAGGTGGGGGTGGATATGGTTATGATCAAAGTAAATTAGAGCAATATCCCGGATTTAGACTAACGGATAATAGAAACACTGGTAAATATGCATCTGACTTTTTAGATCTTCCAAGTTATTATAGAGGATATAATCATGTTAGATCGTTTAATATAGATAAAACTGCTGGATCTTGTTCTATAACAGATACATGGCTTTTGGCTTCTGGACAATCTCATTTAGAAAATTATACAATAGCTATTGATAGCTCCGTCGATGCGCCATTTAGAAGTGTGAAAATTGATGGAACCATTAAAGGCTTGTCTGAGCTACATGCTTCTGGATATGTTCCATCTGAATTAAATAATTCAGCTAATTTTGCAAAAATTCCATACAACAAAGCCATAAAACATTATTTTGATATATCAAATAACGGAAAATTTGGGATTGGTTCTATTTTGTATAGGAGGGCGAATAACTTTGCATCTGATTATTTAGAATATCAATACTCTCCGAACGTGTTAAATTCTCAGCCACTTAGCATATCTCTTGGTACAAATGAATTGTCTGGTGAAATTACATATAGCTTAGAATTCAATGATCGTCCATATAATCTTATTCCCGGAGTATTGGCAGAAAATATAAGTGTTAATGACACATATCCCGGAGATGTATTTGCTACGATACCGGTCATAGGTAGAAAAACTGGCCCCATACTTCAATATCTAAAGGGCAGAACAGAATATAACAGATCCGTTAACATAGAATTATTATTAGACTATACTGATATTCCATATAGTGGATCTAGAAATATTTTATTGTACAAGCCCATTCTGAATAAAACTAATCAAAATCTACAAGGTGCTATCAGAAATTTAATTAATCAATTAAGTCCTATTGGTGAGCCATATGTAACAGATTGTTTTTTAAGCGCACCAACGGAAACTTGGGCACCAAAAGAAGGGCGATATTCTTTAAATCTTAACTGGATATATAAAAAGAGCCGATAAATGTTCATAGTATACTATAGAAACGATTTGAATAATGGTAAAATTATTAGACCCACTCCATATGTGTCTATATCATATTCTCTTGACAAGAATAAAAATTCACTTACTGACCAAACAATTCAGCCCGTAATTGGTGGAAGATATAATATAACTCTCAATGGTATATTATTAGTTAATGGTGGATCTCCAAATAGTAATTCAGTATCAGATTTAGAAACTAGCATTTTATCTGTTGGGCCAAACTATGAAAATAATCCTAATGGAGATTTTACCAGAACCAACAAGCACATCATTGATTTTTCTGACCGCGCATACTCTATGCTTTTGAAACAACAAGCTCTAAGAGCTTTATTTGCTCATGATGGCCAAAGAATGGAAATATTATCTATCAGAAATGATGAGCCTGTTTTTATATTCTATCCAGAATTAGAGTCTATTTCTTTTGAAGAAGGCACATATACAGATTTTTGTAGATATACGATTAATTTAACTGCTCCCGTTCTTTTTGACAAAAATGATAATATTCTTGATGCTGCTGATCAATTTTATGATAGCACTTCAGAAAACAATCATTATCATGTTGAAAACTATACAGACAGCTGGTCATTAGAACCAGATGATTCTCTTGCTATTACGCCAAATACTATCGCTCCGGGAGCGGCAATATCAAATATAATTCCAAAAGTACACAGAATTACTAGAAATGTATCTGCTACTGGAAAAACAATGTATTTTCCCGGCGACAGAAGAGAGGAAGCTTGGGAGCAAGCAAAGAAATTTGTAAAATTCAATATCTTAAAAGAGAATATTGGCTCCGCACCTATCAGTCAACTAAGTAATTTTCCATCATATGCAGATACTATTGGCTCTGGACTGTTAAATATACCATTGCCAATTACGGCTTATAATCATATAAGGTCAGAAAGCATAAACAAAACAGATGGAACATATTCATTAACAGATAGCTGGATGATTTCTCCAACTAGTGACAGTGCGATTGAAAGCTTTTCTTGCTCAGTATCTTCTGACAATTCATCTCCATTAATCTCTATCTCTGTAAATGGAAATATTAGGGGCTTATCTCCAGCAAGTGCTGATAATTTTGCAAATACAAATAAATTAGATAATGCCATGTCTAAACTAAATGCACTATCTAATAATTTATCGTTTGACTTAAATTCTACTATCTTCAAAAGAGCTAGAAATCACACGCCAATAGTACTCAATGTTATTCCTAATAACTTTAATATTACGCAAAATCCTTCTACTGGAGAAGTTAGTTATAACGTTACATATAATAATAGGCCAACCAATTTAATAAATAATGTAAGTAGTGAAAATATAGTTATTACAGATACATATCCCGGAGATATTTTTTCCATAATACCAGTTATTAATAGCAACACTGGGCCGCTATTACAATATATGTGTGGAAGAACAGAGTATAGAAGAGATTTAAATATAGATTTCATTGTTAATAGGTCTAATATTGGTTATTATACTATGAATCAAAAAGGATCTTACATATATAAAAAACCAAGTATTAATCCAGCTATTTCTTCTAGCTTATCATCCTTAATTATGATGTGTAGTCCAGCCAATGAGCCAACAATTAGAAAATATTTCTTAAGTCCTCCATCAGAAAATTGGGATCCAAAAACTGGTAAATATTCCCTTCAAATTTCTTGGACATATGAGTTAAATACATAATGCCAGCCTACACGCCATTAACTCAAACAGAAATAGATGCCAATATTAATATGGCTTCGGCCACAGGTAGAAGCGGCATATATCCGAGCGGTGCTGCACATTTTTTTGATACACAGCAAAACTTTTGGGTAGATATTCCAAGCCAGCCAGCAGATTCTATTTTTGACTTTAATTTGCTTAACTCTCCATTTTCTAATAGCGTGGAGTCATATATAATAGATGATTTTACTATCTTCAATCCATATATTCATAATACTGGTAATTTTACTGTAAATGTAGCATCTTTATTGAACGTCGCTGCCCAAAGATACAATATATATAGCACCAATTTTAGAGCTAGGCCATAATATGACTCTCTTACCAACAGAATTATCTATAGTTCCTCCGTCTGGATTTTATGGGATTGGATTTAATCAATCTACTTTTGCTATTCCAGAATCTTTATCTACTGGTAAATGTAAAGACGGCTTTCAGCAGCAAACTTTTTTGGGCGCATCTATAGCTAGTTTTAATATTAATGCTGGATATGGTGATAGCACAACCAGTTTATCTATTGATTTAGTTAATGATGAATATAATATTTCTGATAGCACACCAATGGGTGATGCAAACGGTGATGATATTTATCATAACGGGATAGCCGATAAATTTTCTCCACCACCAGTTGGCTCTCCAGTATACTTTAAATTTGGAAAAACTAAAGCTTCTATAGAAGATGCTTTTGGTCACATGTACGATAGCATATATAATGTAGATTACGCTATTGGTCTATCTGGACAATTTCACCTGTGCTTTGGTGGAATATTGCAAAGTTATGCTCAAAATAGAGGACCGGGAGGCAATCCATTATATTCTGCACAAATTGTTGATCCAAGAGAAATTTTATCCAATGTACAATTAATCTTAAATAACTATGCCGGTACGACATTTAACAATCAAAATATGTTCAATCTTTATGGATTTTTAGAATTCAATCCAACACCACCGCTTAAGAGTGCATTAGATAGTTTTTATCCCATTAAAGATGTATTCAGAAAAACTGTTGCTCAAGATGGCACATATTCTTTTTCTGGATTAGATTTATATGCAGATAGCGCTAATTTATTACAAGATCAATTTTTACAAGCTACAAGCACTTTTAATTGGGCAAGACCATATCCAGCAAAATTTCCAATGACAGGAACCGGATTTTCAAGAAGGTGTTCCCAAGGTATCCCATTTTATAGGGTAAGACAAGCTTTAGCAGCATTGCTTGGTATAGATGGGCAATTGCCACAAGAGTATATAGCTGCTGGATTTGGCGGTTATATCAATTTTCGCGGCCACAACTATATTATAGATTTGGGTGGCTTAAAACAAATACCAGATTATTACTTCTTTGATTTTGATCAGATAAACTTATTAGATTTTTGCTTAGAAATATGCGATATTACTAGCAGTGAATTATTTGTATCTTTGTTGCCAATCACATCGCACCCAATATGTAGTAGATTTGCACAATGGAACAGTCAAAATGGTGCAGATCCAACCAAGCTAATTTCTGGTATCATAAGAATTGACAGTATAGATAAGTCTTTTCAGCCAAAGTATGGAGCTATTAAAGCTTATATTGATACCCTTGTTAATATGGATGTTCCTGTAGAAAATCAAGATGTTGGGTTTGAGTTATCTAACGTCGTTACAGACAAATTCATTGTTGGCGCTCAAGAAGTTGATATGTACTATTTCTCTAACAACAACGATAGAGACGAACTAACACTTAGAGAAACCCTAGAAGGTCAAAATAATCTTAGTCTTGCTCAACAGTGGAGACTAAATAACGCATTAAAACAACAAATTTTACCATACTATGGACTGCTTGGAGATCGCGCAGTTACTATTCCCAAGGGTTATGGATCTTATCAACAGATTTTATTAGATTCATCGCATCTCAATGCTAATGGAGTTGGTAAATATTATGTAGCGACAGAATTAGAATTAAGAGCCGCCCTAACTTCTTATGAGCAATGGGCAGAGTTTTTACTGCAATACAATGATATTTATATGGAGCCAATCGATGCTCCAACAGACGCAGAAGTAGAAGATGAAATTCCACTAGCTGAATGGTTAAATGCTTTGATCCCACCAGACTATACTATGTTTGAACTTCCAGCAACTTATTTAGTCACTGTGCCAAGGTGCGTTTTTGATAGTGATAATCCAAATTATGGAGCAGATGATTTGCCACTAAGCCCATGCAGCCCACCATTTGGATATCCTTTATATTACAAGAGAGCAACAAAATTAGGAGTACAGGGCGCTGGACTAAGTGATTTATATTCAAGATTTAATGGCATAATTACCTCATTGGCAGAAATGGGTGGGGCAACAGATAAAAACAAACTAAAAAAGATATTAAATGATGTATATGAAAATTTAGAATCACAACTTCAAGGTAATTTAACCGCGTTAGAACGATCTTTAATGGATAAAATTAAAGAATTATTGAGAGACAAGTCTAAAATAAATAAAGAATCTGTTCTTGGACTAATACAAGATTTTGAAGGTGGATTAGAATCTGGATTTAAAATAATGAATAGATTGTCCAAGAGAACAAAAGAAAATTCAATGAAGGTTTATAATTTTATTAAATCTATTGCAGAGGAATGTTTGGGTAAGAAATTTTTAGTAAAAATACCGAAAAATGTTAATCTTTTTTATAACGAGCGAAGAATTGTAGCTGATCGTTCTAATAAATATATCGAAGGACCATTTGGTTTCAAGCCAAGAGCCGTTAATGCTGGTGTAACATATGAATATAGTGACTCATTTAGAACTTTAAAAAATCAAGGCAGATCCTCTATTGGTAGCGTACAACATCCATTTGATTCATTTTTAATAGATAGCATTGAAATTAATCAGCCAGTTGTTGGTGCCTTAAGAACCAATTTCAATCCACTGACAGAAGCATATGAGTTTAATTATATGCCAGAAAAACAGGGTGGATATTTTGACTTTGATCTTTTACAAACTATGAATAATCAAGTTATTGGTGTAAATTATGGATTAATCCCAAAAGATTTTACTAAATTTACTCTAGAAAACTCTCGTATGTCAGCATATGTTAGATATAATAATAGTCAATATTTAGCTTTTAATGGTGTAGATTCTGATTCATTTACGCAGCAGGTGGCTATAGGTAATAATTTTGTTCCAGATCTTGCCTATCAATTAGATAACGTTTCCGAAAATCGTGAAGATTATAAGAGATTCGATCCATCTTCAGATAATGAAATTCCACCACCCGTATCTATTGCTTTTGTAAAATGTGATATTGATGAGAAATTTTATATGCCACCAAAAAGACATCCGGGTTTTGGAAGTAATGGCATATATGCAGTTACAACTCACGGAAATCAAGTAAAAGATATAAAAAAAATACATCAACCAAGAAAGAAATTAATATGTGATCAAAATCCATTTTCTTTTACTTATGGCAAAGAAGTGTGGATAGAAACTTTAAGATATTTTTCAAAATTACCCATTCCGGTTGTTTCTAGTGGTGGCGCTGTTGCTATGGATAATTTTTTTGCTAGAAGTCCAGATGGATATATAAAAACTAAAAATGAAGATTTAGATACTAATAATGTTTATGCTCTTATTACCATTCCCGGAAGAATATCTGCCACTCAAGATTCTAGATTTAGAGATTCTATCATGCAAAGTGTTAATCCATCCATGTTAAAGCATTTTTTGACTATGGATGTTGTAAAAATTCCAGAATTTCAAGATCCAAAAGTTCCTTCTGCTTTAGTCCCAGTGCCAATTGAAAGTAATCCAGCAGATAGAATATCGGCTCAATTATTGGCTAATTTGACTTTAGAAAAAACTGTTAATTATTCTCTTCACAATAGAATATCTTTTGCTTCTCCATCGCCAATATATCCAGATTTGGTTGTATTGCCACTGCTCTCAAAAGAAAGATGTTATGGGCCATGGATCTCATCTTTATTAGATGGTCAAGCCAATGTATATAGAAACATAGGTGGTAAGATAGAGTTCTTAAAAGATGAAAATTTATCTCCATGGAATTATCAAGGATACGACTTGATGAATGAAGCTGGCATAACTCAAGCACAATTTTCAAATAGTTTATTATTACAATCTGAGCGTGGAGGATTTGTTGTTCCGGCTGCGCCAAGCGGTATAGCAATAGGAAGAGCTTTATCTAATCTTGGCCCATTAGTTACTAATATATCTATAGATATTTCTAGTGATTCTGTCAAAAGTACCATTAAGATGGATCTATACACTGCTAGCTTTGGCAAATTACAAAAACAAAAACAAGATGCTATATCTAATATTAGCAGAGAAAGGCAAAAACTAAGAGATGAAAAAAACGCTATGATTAGAAAAGGTATTGCAAAAAACCAAACAAATGTAAATTACAATTTGATATACAAAGAAATAAAAGGTATGGGCGGCAGATCAGTGTCAAATGATTTTGCAACTAATAGCCCAAATGTTACTCGCTTAATTGGATCCGTTGTTTTGGATGAAAGTTTTAGGTCAAGAGCGTTTAGTGGTAGCATGTATGGAGATTCAACAGAAACAGAAGGTAATACTAAATACGGCAAATCTGCTAGTTTACAATCTGATGATCAATTAATGGATACTGCTAATCATATGCCAGATAATATAAGTACTTTAAATAAATTCTATAATAGCGCCTCTATTGACATGGGTACATTATTTAGCCCATACTCCAAGGAAAGACACAATGATATGCCATATGTGCCAGATAATAACGAAGAATATAACAAAAAATTGTACGATATAAATTCGACCACCTAAAGGAATATATATGAGCATTTTTAAAGGACACTTTGCGTCTAGCTTACAAGAAAATCATCAGTTTTTTTGCGATGAAACTATTATTTTTAATAAGTCAGGTGTTGCTAAGTCTACAGTAAAATTAATAAAACAGCTTGGCCTAGTTACATTTACTAAAAGATCTTGTAAGTCAATATTAGAAGCTAGCATAAAATATGTTAAAAACACAGCATTATACTCAAGTTTTCCAGAAGAATTACAGGAAAACGGTGGTACTCTTGAAGATAATGAAACTATTTTAGACTATTGTGATATAGATAGCATTTTTTATACACGTTTTAATAAAGCTACATTGACTTTTGAGGATGTTAAAACGGAAATAAGTGATATACAATTTGTATATGGGCTAATAGAATATCATGAAAACAGACAATTTGATGATACATTTGCAGAAAATTCAGAGCTTGAAAAAAAGTTAGAAGAAATAAATACTAGTCTTGAAAAATGCATTATCATACAAACAAAATTTTTTAATGTTGGTGTAGTTCAGTTCAAATTAATTTTTCAAGGTAGAAAGAAGCGCAGTAATGAGCGCAGCATGGCTTTGAGTAACATAAATGTGGCTCAAGTTCCATCTACCCCATATCATCAGAGTTTTTCTTATTCTAATAGCGTAAGTTTGCAGGGCGATGGAGTAGATCAGATTGGAGCAATGATTCCGGCAAATGAAAATAATAGTTTTTCACAAGATAAAGTTGCTGGTCCACTAAGCATGTTTTTTGATAGAAATTCTAATACGTATAAGTCTGGTAATGCCCAAATGCTTGCTAGATTATTAACAGATATAGATCCGGCAGAAGTTGAAGCATTACCAGATGGAGATTTAAATGATATTCCAGCTAGAGATATGCTATCTGCACTGAATGGATTTAAAACTGGCAAAGCTCTTCCATTATCTTCGCAAGAAGGTAATCCATTTTCATTTGGGCCAGATTATATTGATTGTGGACCAAAAAAGATTGTAGAGATTACTGTTACTAATAGATCTTTGAGAAGATTTACCAAGGGACAAATTGTCATGTTGACAGAAATTGGAACTGAATGGATTATACAAGATTTTGGCCAAGATAGCGCTTTTGAAAGTTCAGCAAAGTTTGGCGATTGGCACTTTATTAAGCTTATAGCCAATACAGATACTTATTTTAAAGACGATAGGTATTATACAACTGGAGATTTCTCTAACACAATTAGTCCCTCAGATTATGAAACTTATTCTAGAGTAAGATTTTATAACAATAAATTGCCTTTATTATCTAATAATGAAACACTTGTGTTAATATATGATAATTATATAGGATCAATTATTAATTTAAATAGACCAGCCAATGCGACCGACTCATTTGTGCCTAGCAGGAGATATTATGTTGCGTCAATTTTTGATCAATTATCAAGAAGTGCGGCTGGATTTGCTGGAGAATATTCATTATTGGTTGCAACAAATGTGAATGATGCTAAGGCTTTTGGAGATCCAAACTTGCAGTTTAAATATGCTCAAGAATTGCCGGGGTTTTGGGGTCCAGTTTATGCTGATGGCCATTCTTCTTTGACGTTTAATAGTAATGGGCGAGATAATAATACACATAAAGTATTTTTCGATACCTCTGGCGTATTTGACGGACAGCATTTAAAGTATCATTTCCCACAATCTAATGGAAACTATAAGGTACATATTCCAGCAGAGTGCTCTAGCACATTCATCTATCCAACTGGAATTTTTCTTAACTGGGGTAGGTTGGGATCTGTTGATATAAGTGGCTCTGGCTCGTCTATACGAGCACCATTCTACGGCACAACACTACCATCAACAAAAAACAGCATACAGTTTTCTCCACTACAGGCCGAATTAGCTGGATCTGACGATTTATTGTCTACAAGGGCAAAAAACTTTGAAAGACGATTTTATACTATTATTAGGTCAGTGATTCAAGCTAAATTAGGTATCCCAGAAAGTATATCAACATTTTTTGGGCAAGATGGCGGTGGGGAGGGAAATTTGGCGAAGATGTACGAAAGATCATCACAAATGCTAGGATATCCAAGAGATGAATTTTTAATTACAGATGTTTCTCAATGCTCTTCTCCAACTTATGATGATGCTCAAGCATCTTTCAATGAAGTTGGCAACTTTAAAAGCGTAAAGTATGATTGTTTTGTTACACGAGGCGGTCGCAATTCTGGCCTTGTTGGTAGTCCAGCGTTATTTAGAAAGTCCGGTGCTGATGGTGGTTATTGTGTTGGAATTATTTCGGCTAAGAATACTATTACAAAAAAATCTGGTGGAAAATTAAACTATTCCATTAATCAAGATTTTGGATTGAATCAACAGAGAACATCAACGCTAGCTACTAGTTGGTTAACGATTATTCCCGGCATTTTTTCTGGTGGTGGCTCTGCTGGTGGTGGAATGCAATATGGTTTTCCTCAGTGGGGATCTACCACAGACAATATTAATAGTTTTGGAACAACAGCTTTACATGTAAGAATATTTGATCACTGGCCAGAATACGATACGCTATTTGATCCAAGATATTTTGGGATATTACACCTTAATCCAAATGATCAGTCTGTTGATATGCTGGTTCCTACTGAGGAAGGCGATCCAATTAAACTCCCATTATATATAGGCAGATTAATAAATAGTTCTACTAAATTACTGCCTAAATCTTCTTGGATAAAAAATCCTATTAGAAGAGGAATGTTATTAACTGGTGGTGGGTTTAAATACCTTGCTCATCAAATTGGCTTGAATGAACTTAGCGTTGGAATTGTTTACGGCGGAACTGGATTTAACGCTAATTTTGAATTTGAAATTAAACCTAAAAAAGTAATTTTAAATGTAGTAGTTTCTGAGGGATCTGTTACTAGTGTATCAATAAAGGATGGATCTGATATCAGAAACCATACTGTGGCCGGAATAGATTCAAAACATAGGGGAATTAACTTTTTACCAGAAGATTTTGGGACTAATGTTCCTAAATTTGAAGATGGACAACTCACGGGAACAACAGAAGAAAAAGCGTATATAGTAAATATTCCATCTCCAACTCCAGCGCCAGTTGGCAGAGGCGCTGTTGTGAAATTTACTTCTGGAGAAGTATATTTTCAAGAATTGATTGATAATCCACCGGTAGAACAGGTTCCAATTACTAGGTTAACTAGTAGCTCTAAACGTGGAGAGGGGTTCATACAAGAAGTAAAAGAATCTGATTTTACATTAGAAAAAAATAAGAGTGGAAAATATGACTGTTTTTATCATTTCCACAACGATATTACCCACACATTAATGACAGAACAAGCATTTATAGCTGGATTTGCGCAATATGTTACTATGACCATAACTTAAAAAATGTGTATAATTATGTGACAATACCTATATAGGGAGATTTTTATGCCTGCTGAAATCAAATTTTATGCCAATATTCTTGGCGGATCTAATACTTTAATAAGCCATACGGCTGGCTCTGGTCTTGGATTTTATGGCAGTAATTTTGGTATTTCTGTTCCAGTTGGCGCAAAACAAAGCACAACATTCGTCACAAACGCTAATGGCGTAAATCAGGGCGCACAATTAAATAACACCCAAACGGTTGCAATATCTGGAAATGCTGGCAATTTAGGCACAATGTCTATTAACGGCGCTTCTCCCCCAATTGATAACGACAAACTTCCAAATTATTTGTGCCCACTTAACGTTAGATTTACTAATGACACAGCTGTAAGAGTACAAAACTGTAAATTACGCATATTTGATAGGAATAATATCAATAATCAAGCAAGTGGTGTAACTACATATGTTTATGAATCTAGACACCCAGCAATATCTCAAGTAGTTTCTAATCTATCTCATAGAGGTAGAGTTTCGAATAGTTGGGTAGAATTTGGGCCAGTAATTCCTGTTGCAGATATGATTTTTACAAGCTCACCCGGAATGAGTGGTTTGAATACAAATACTTCTGATACAAATGTAAATCTAGGCTACACTACTCAAGATGGCTCTTTGCATTCTAACACAAGACACGATTGGTACGTTGCTATTAGTTCTGAACCAGAAAGTATTGGTAGCAAAACAAACTACGGCCTCTATTTCTCAGTAGAGTATCTATAAAAAATTCCCCCAAGATACGCCAGTTGGTATACCTTGGGGGATTTTATTTTTTAATTACTCAGCTTGCTCAGTTTTTGGATTCCACTTTACCCAGCCACCATCTGGCAACCATTTGCCATCATTGTCCTTTCTCTTTGGGAAAAGACCGCCACCCTTCTTATTGACACCAAAAGATAGTCTGGCACCACAGTCTAGGCATCGCAGTTCATAGTATAAATTATCTTCAACATTTCTAACTATAAATCTAAGATTTTCTGAACCGCACTTGCTACAGGCAGTCTCATCAAAAACTTCTTGAAACTTACTAATAGCTTCAAATAAATCTTTCTGAGATTCGCCCTCTAGTTCTACTTTAAGTCTGCCATTCTTTGTTGTATATGTTAGTTTCATATATTACGCCACTCCTGTTGATATCCAATAACGGTTTCTGGTATTAAAGTCTTATCACGCTGAAAGTCATTTAACTTATCTATAATATCACTTGCAACTCTCTTTGACACCTTTTTTCCAAGGTCTGCGCTGAATAATGATTTGAGTAATTTAGCCCCGTCAATATTGAGTTGCTTACATTTAACATCTATGAAATTTAGTTGAGCGTCACTCATTCTTCCTTGATCATTATAATCCCCATCACTACTACTCTTGGTAGAAGACATTTCTCGTACAATCTTTGCGGTATCTTTCTTTGTCAATTCTTCCGCAGCAACAGCACGAATCTTTAATGCTTTTCTTAATGCTCTAGCCTCTGCCCTTGTGCTAGCAATAGCAACGGCATAAGCACAAAACATATCGTCAGTATTTCCTTCCCAAGAATCTGCAACTTCGGCATATCTCATGCCATTAGCAAATTCTACAGTAAATATTACTGTTGCTCTACCATGATGATCATCTCGCTGCACTGGAAATACTTGTGTTGGCCCACTAAAAACAATTTGCCCAAGTAATATCTCTGATACCCTGCGAAGACCATGAACTAGCGGGTTGCCTTCTACTAGCTCTGTTTCTGTAAATAGCCCCATTACATAATCATTCCATTCTGGAGATAATGGATGTGGAGCATCGGCACTAACAACATTCTTTACCGACGTATCCGTATTAACAGCGGTTGCTAATTCTACTTCTTCAAAAATATTCTCTTCTTGCATTTTATTCCTCATATTTCTATTTCAATGTATCTCTTATGCTTATCTGGAAAACTTATGGACATATTTGACAATATATTAATTATCCTTGTTTTAAGATTTTCTTTATCAACCAAAGCTACAGAATCTGACAAATTTTTTACTCTTATAATAGCAAGACCTTTGCTTAATATAAGGCCACTTTTGTGTTCGTCAGCTTTTATTTGCTTTTGCAGTTTCTCTTCTCCCCAAATCGGAAGGAAGTGAGATGGACCGTCTATCTCTATTATAGCGTGTGCGTCTGGAATGTACATGTCGATTTCTAGGTTTGCATTAGCAATTAGATTCATTTTATGAAATTCTACCTTAAAGCCAGCGCGTGTTAGTTCTTTGTAAAGAAACTTTTCTAGTTTAGACCCTTCTTTGCCAGCAATTTGAATTGCTTTTATCGCAGAATCTTGCATTTTTTGTCTTTCTAGCTTTGTCATTTTATTCCATCGGCTCTTGGCCGTCTTTACTCTTTTTTCATATTCAGTGTCTGACAGATTATCCCAAGATTTTTTCAAGCTATCACTAATTTTTAATTTGTCTTCTAATGTTCGCTGTTTTCCAGCGGTTGGTATTTTGGATGTTCCATTAGCAATAGCATTTTTCTGTGCTTCGCTTTTATCCTTCAATTCTACTCCATTTTTAATCAATATTCTTCTTATTTTGTTTGCATATGTTTTATATAGCTCTGCTATTTCATATGTACTTTTTTTCTCCTTGATATACAAGTTAACTATTTTTTTATGATCCATTTCATTTACCCCCCAAAGCAATTTAAGATATTGTCTTTATTAAATATGTCAGCCCTCTTACCAGTTAGTCTATGTATAGTTTTTTGTTCATCTGCATTATTGCATATAATATTTATGTTATTATTTAGGATAAACAGTAATCCAAATACATCTATGCTTGACCAACCGTAGTAATAAAAGATTTTGATATCATTTACTATTTTAAGTGCTTTTTTGACGCACTCTATATCCATAGTGACCAATGAACCCTTAAAATTCCATAGTTCAGTAGAATTAAACATTCCGCACTGAAGAAAATATGGAACAAATCCAACGCCATCATAAAATATACTAGCGTCGTTAATCTTTTGATCGTCTATTAGAGTGTTGATAGTTTGTGATGCAAATTCTATTTGTTTATCATCTGACAGATTTTTAATGTAAAATCCAAGATTCATAATGTGACCTATATGTATAAGTTTGTATATCCTAGGCATTCCGAGACATAAAAATAAAATCTCTCTAAGCCGTGACCAATTTCTCCGTCTGATCTATATCCGTCATTAAAAAAATTATCATACACACAACTGTGTGCTGTTTCTATTACATTTTTTCTAGCTAAAAAAACATTACCAGCACAAAACCTATTATAGATATTATCTTCGTCTATTAGATTGTGTTTTTGAAATAATATTTCTTGCAACTGTTTTAGCCATACTACCGTGTGTATGCTTTCCACTAAGCCTCGTCTGTATTGATAATTTATATATTTAGATTGTGAAGAAATATAGTCTATAGTAGATACCCTGTTTTTATGTGCTAGAGAAGATATCATTCCAATTTTATTATTAGATAGCATACCATTATCAACACTGATTAGTGGATCAATCAAAGATTGTAGCCAATCTTTTTTGTCGGCACTTTTATCATGCAAATACAAAATCCAATCTTTTTGTGTATTATCGCGCTTAAAACTATTGTAAAATCCTATTTGGTCTGTACCTTTGTTTTTCACATAAGTTACGCTAACATCAAACATATCATTTGCTAAATATAATAGTGTGTCATTATATGGAGCATCTTCTATGAGAGATAGAAATATATGCCCACTGTAAAACTCTTTCAGTTTTTTTAATAGCCATATTCCTTCATCTAAATAATAAACGAACACATGGGTGGAGATTTTAGTAGAATTCATAGCTTTGACCAGTAATGACCCAGCTTCATGGGAACTTTCGTTGTTACGCTATTGCCACTATAATCAAAATTTTCTAAAGATATTACTCTAAAGTCTAAGCTTACTCTGCTTACTCCCGTTTTATTTTCTTTGTTTCCGTGCATAAGATTTGCTCCATTCCACACATAGTACTCCCCAACCTCGGCTTCCATTGGATTATAATCTGCTTTATCTTCTTCACTTTCGGCCCAAATAGTATTTGTATCAAATGCTCTTGTTAATGGCAGAAAAATATTTACTTCGCTTGCCGAATGATTATATGCCTTGTCTTTATGCCACTTAGCCACGGCTATATTATTTGGGGCATGTACTCTAAAAGTTGGTTTTGCCTGATAAACAACGTCCATATCAGTAAAATGAATATCAACTAGTTTAGCAACAAAATTTTTATATACACGTAAAAGCTCACAATCTTCTTGCTCGTATAAGCTGTAGAAAATCTTGTGAAATAATGTTTTTTGGTCTTCACTAGGATCTGTTGGAATATCCAACTGCTTATCTAAAATTGTATGGACTAACTCTAAATTGTCCACCTTAAAAGCTTGCTTAACTATATCCACAAAGTTAAATTGGTTAGTATCATAAGAATATTTTTTCATCTATTTCTCCAATAATCTCATTGCCGCAGCGTTAAAAGATCCATGAAAACCAAAAGAATTATATGTGCGTATGTCATTTTTGTTGAAAACCTTGAAAATTGAAGGGTGTTCTACTGAAAATTTATATGCCAAGTTTATATCTGCAAATTTTACCCCAAGGTTACTCATTGTTTGATATTCATAATTACATACGAACCAATCTTCTGGAGTGACTAGCTCACCGGCTGGTATGTGTGGTTGAAATTGTATTTTACTATTATACCTCAATGTCTTAGCCGATTGCAAAAATTTTTGACTTCTTAGAGAGAAACCGCCATTGCCAACGTTATTATTCATGCTTCCTAACCACGGAGCGCCAATATAGTCATAATCATAAAATTCTTCTGTCCACAGACTTGGGTTTATAACAAACCCGTCCCATTGGAAAGTAATACAATATTTTGTAGCTATATAGCTAGGAAATTCATACAAACAGAAATTAGTATAATCTTCTTTGTTGAGAGAATTGATTTTTATACACTGAATGTTATCTGCTTTAAATTCCTTATCTGATAATATTATAACATCTTCATATTCTATATTTTTCAAGCAATATTGTGCAGCAGCTATTGTTTTATCTAAGAACTGTTCATTCCCACATATAGATACTAATGTTATATCTTTAAGCTTTAATTTGGTCCCCATACACACTCCATTCTAGAAAATACATTATCACCCATATAATAAAATCTATCAAATCCAGCTGACTGTAAGTATGGGTTTAGTGTTGATCCTATATCTAAGTATGTATTATTTGGCTCATATTCTGTCAACTGGTGACACAATATATTTCCAAATGGCCCACAGCAAAATAGGAATAACATATTTCTTATGCCAAAAGTATTGATCATAAGCTTGCTTTCTTCAATAACGGGCCAATTAGATTGCCACGAATTCTTTTTTAATCTTTTGACTATATATGGTAAAAATGGCAAATTCTCTATCTTGCTATCTTCGTTACAAAATAAGACTACCGGCCTTTTAGAAAATAGTGGAATAATGTTTTCAACATAATACTTGTAATTTCCATTTACCCACAAATTAGCCCAAGTAAGATGATCTTCATCCTGACCACTAAATTGCTTCATTTCATTAAAGGTGTCTATTCCTTGGCAGCATGGACAAGAAATACCAACATAATATCTATCATTTTTATATTGAAATGATTCTATCAGTTTGTTTCTTCTAATTGTATCCAATTTATTATTTGGATCAAACCAAAATTCTTTATTATTCAGTGGAACATTTTTCATAACGGCCCATTCGCCGTCAGCATACTTAGAGAAACTAAAGTTTTCTTGACTCTCTATTTTATTTTTAAATTTTACTATATCGTCTTGAAATAGTTTCATAGTGACTTTAATATCTCCGATATTTTTTCTCCAGAATGTCCGTCGCCATATGGACATGTTTGATGTACTAGCTCTATGCTTGTCATATTAAATATATAATATAACATATCTGGATCGTGACATAATTCGGAGAATATGCCTTCGCCCTCAGATCTTTCTGTTGTTTTTCTACATACTATACATTTCTTTTTTAGAAAGGCGGATTCCTCTTGTAGTCCACCACTATCTGTAATAACTAATCCACATCTAGCTATATAATCTATACATTCTTTATGTGGAAGGGGACCAGTGACTTTTACGTGCGTAAGTAATTGCTTGTGCTTTAGTATATCTGGATTAGGATGCATTGGAAATATAAACTCTAAGTGCGGATTATTGATAGCAATATTATTAATAGATTCAAACCATTTACTTATTAAATTAATATTTTCTCTTCTGTGCAAAGTAATAAATACTATATTGCTAATCGTCGGCTCAATTCCAACTAAATTATCTAATACTGTATTTCCAACGACCTCTATTTTACTATTACTGCTCTTTATGCTTTTTACTTTTTGCAAATTATTCTTGCAATCAACAGTTGGACATAAATGAATATCCGCCATTGATCCTATAGATACTCTGTTAAATTCTTCTGGATATGGATTGTCTTTATCCCAACTTCTTAATCCAGCTTCTAAGTGAATAATTTTTATTTTTCTATGAAATGCGGCTAGTGCCACGGCAAATGCCGATGTTGTGTCGCCTTGCACCATAACGTGGCTAATTCCATCTAAGTATTCACCTATTTGTGTTAATATATTTATTACTATAGAATCTAATCTATTGGTGAGAATGTTGTCTATCCCCAAATAAGAAACTGGATAATTTTTTAGACTATCATCTATTAATGAGCAATGTTGATTGGTACACAAAAGTTTAAATGGAATTTGTCCACTAATTTTATCAACAACTGGCTTTATTTTTATCCATTCTGGCCGCGTACCAAAAGCAATTAAAATCATGCACCAGCCCTGTCTTTTACTAATTTATATCCATTAGATAACATAAAATTCCAGTATGAATTAGCTTGCATAAATCCAGCTTGAGTTCTAGAAGTTGCTGCCATGTCTTCTCCATATTTAGATGGATTTAGCGATCCCCACATCTCTTTATCATTAGATGGTTGTGGTGGAACATATGTATTTAATCCAAGGTGCTTTTGCATGGTATACGAAAAGTGCATATCTTCGCCACCAAATGGAGGTATTTCCTGTGGCATTTCTGCCCAATAAGCTCTTAACCAATCTTTTTCAAAAAACCAGCAATGTCCCATAATATCAACCATCTCGACGTTATCGTTATTACCGCATATGCTTTCGTATTTACAAGATGGATAATTAGCATAATCATCGCCAACCATTCTTACGCCACGACAACCCAAAAGCCCTCTGTGAGATTGTATTGTATTTAAGCAATTCTCAATCCATTTGCTGCCAAATATTGTGTCATCATCTACTACACAAACATATTTACTATTTGCATTTAGTGCGTATGCAAACCTAGCCCATACTCCAAAATTATCATTAACAAATGCGCACTTAGCGTTGTTAACAAATTCTAGAGGGTAATCTTCCCTACGATTCGATGCATTAAAATTAAACCAGCACATGATTGATATATCTTTCACTGTCTGATTTAATATGGCATTATATTGCTCTAATATTGTGTGTGGTCTTTTGTATGAATTCATTACAACGGTGACTAGTTTCATATTGTTACCCCACTTTTTATATTAGACAATATGCTCTTTGCCCTATTTATGGGAGAGTGTTTTTCTAGTACAGAATTATACAGCTGCGTAAAATTTGAGAGCTTGTTTTTGTCACTATATATAAGATTTACATCTTCCTTAAACAACTTATTAAGTGCCCCATTTAGCTCTTCTATTTTTCTTGTTTCTATTATGTCAAAATATACCTTAGTTCCCATTGCTATAGCGTCAAAAAAAGCTTGTGGGAAAAATCCCTTAAAATCTGTAAAAATGATTTCATTATAAAACTTATATAGCGGCGCTAAAGACATTTCTGGTAAATATATATCTACAATATCATTTAAGTGTGGATCATTAGCAATGGTATGATATGTTTCGCCATAGTCTTTTACATCTATTTTATCATACAAAAAAATCGCCTTGTCTATGGAGTAGATAATACTTGGATTCATTTTTAATAAGTTTGTATCCGCTGCGTGTCTCAATGACAAGATATTTCTTTTTCTTTTTGGCAAATCCTTGCTATCTGAACTTGTAAAAAAGAAGGAGGATGTTATATTCTTTTCGTCAAAGAGCTGGTCAAAATTTATTATCGTGTTTGTGGGAATTTGACTGACGTTTAAGAGTATATCCAAATCACAACTATTGTTTTCTATATAATGCAGCACATCATTCGATAATCTAAATGCGTGAGCAATAAATATGTCTGGCCTATATGAATCAAAAATGTCATATATGCTGTTCTTTGTTTGGTCAAAAATAATGGATTCATGCCCAAGGCTATTAAACGCATCTGACAAATACAGGCATTGGGTATCTGCTGTAGTAGAAAAATTTTCTATGGCAATTTTCATTTACATCCTCTTAATATTTTTATATGTTTTTATACTGTTGATTTTTTGTATAGGGTATCTATTCTTCACATAAGATATGTTGTACTTCATGGTTATTATATCATTTAGGGCTTCAAAGATAAACTTGTTTTTGTATTCCATGTTGGCAAGTAAATTTCTCAAAGAATCTATTATTTTGTCTTCACATAAGAACAATATTTCTGACCATATATACTTAGCCCCAAATGAAAAGTGTTCAACAAAGTCGTATTCATTTATATTAACACCAACTTCAAGGTTTTCTGACGGTGACTTCTCAATGACTATGAAGTTTTTGTCCAAATCGATACTATCAAATATATTATTCTTAAAAACAAGATTGCCGTCTAATATGAAGATTTTGGTATTTATTAGATTATTCAAACACAGTCTCAAGCTCTCGCAAGAATTAGAGTAATTAAATATCTGATTTTCTATTAATCTAATATTTTCCTTCTTATATTTAGTCCTTATATACTTGTATACGCTTTCTGAATCAAAACCGCAGCAAATAATGATTTCATAGTTTTTGAATTTACTTTTAATAGCTTCTATTTGTAGATCTATTAACTTCTTATTATAAATGTCTATCAAAGATGTTGAACCATAGGATTTCATCCTATTTCCTGGCATATCGCATAGGAGAATAAAAGTAACTAGATCGTTTTCAATTATTCTGTCTTTTGTCTTCTTATGCGCTATTTTACTCTTTTTTTTGATAGTTGTCAAGTACTTCTTTTTATTCATCTTCAATCTCTAGGTAAAAATCGTTCTTAGAGTAATCTAAAATCTTATTTCTAATATTCTCTATTCCACTTAGGTTTTCACGTTCTATTTTATATGATAGATTAGAATAAACATACGCATCTCTATTTTTTATGACTAATAGTTTGTGCAACTTATTATTTATTGAGTCATTAATGTCACTTAGAATATTTAGTGATGGTCTTATGTTTTTAGATATATCTATATGGTATGACTTCTTTGATTTTGACAAAACCATATCTTGAAAATTGTCTTTATCAAAATATACGCTAATGTTACTATTTTTCCTATTTTTGAATAGATCCAATGTATATTTTCTTTGCTGCTTTGCTATTATAGCTTTGTGATATACGTGGAAAAAACACTTGCTTTCTCCGTATTCATCGCAAATAGACGCAAAAGATTGTATCCAGCTTGAATATTCGCTGTCTATATCATCACAATTTAATAGTATGTCGAATGTAACTTTTGCCTCTTCTTGGGCTTTATTTATGTCAAGCTTGCCATCATTCCAAGTTCTAGCATCTCTGTAAAAATTACAAAACTTGTTGATAACATAAAAGTTTTTTTCCAAATCGTAAGCTTCTGTTACATAATCTTCTCCTTTGGATTTCCACTTTTTTACTCTGTCATGTGCGCATCCAGTTTGAGTTTTTTCATCATATATTGCAAATATACAATGTTTACAGCTAGTTCTTATAGCATAATTATGCTGTTCTTGTTGCTGAGATTTCATATATATTTCCTTTTGATATTGAATGTTCTATAGTCAATCCCAGCGATTTTAGAAAAGAACAAAGTCTATTTCTTGATCTTACAGATTTAATATGCTCTAATATGTCGCTTATGTCTTTTTCGGACATAGATTCAGATATATAATATCTACAAATGTTATCAAAATTTAATCCAGTAATGACTAACCTTCCCCCAAGTCTCAACTTTAGAATGATGCTTTTTAATAAATTTTCAGTAGCTCCATATGGCACATAATTTATTGCATTACAAATAATTTCAGAACAACAGTTATTTACTATGTTGCTTAAATCAAAGTTATCATTGTTTACAACAAAAATGTTCTTATATCCAGATATTGCTTTAGATGGGTCTGATGTGATGTTTAATTTCATGTGTAAAATACCTCGTATGTTTCATCAAGTAGATGATTCCAATTATTAATGAATTTGTCTTCCGCAAAATCAGATAGTATCGTTTGTCTTGCTTTTTGTCCTATATTTTTTCTTAGTTCTTTATCTTTAAGTAATATAGTCAAATAGTTTCTTAGTTCAGATTCGTCATTTGAAATAAAGCCATTTACTCCATTGTCTATAACATATGGAATCATACAGGTTGCCGTAGAAACAACAGCACACCCGCAACTCATTGCTTCTAACAGTGATGTTGGTATGGGGCTTCGTGTGGAGCTATTAAAAAACACGCCGCACTTATTATACTCAGAAACAAGCTCTTCCACAGATCCAACTGCTTTAGATAAGCCATTAGTATCGCCTATAACCTTTTTTGGTAGACCATCTGTTACTCTTTTCCATCCAGAAAAATTTAAACAATAATCTCGATTAATGAAATCATTGGCTACTGAGAGAATATGATCCTGTCTTTCAGTTTCTTTATCATTAAATGTATTAGTATCTATTCCATGATGTATAACATGGGAATCCACACCAATATTCCAAGCATTTTTAGAGAATTCTGATATAAAGATATTTACATTACCAATCATTTGTTGCATAGAAAAAATAGCTTCATCCTGCTGTATGCCATATAATGGTAGAGTATGTTCTAATGATATAACTGGAAGCTGCAACTGTTGATTTATTTGGCTAAATATTTGAAATTGACCAAACTTGCTTTGTGATAATATAAAGTCATATCCTAAGTGTGAACAAAGATCATTTTGTGGCAAAATATGGTAATTTTCTGGAATAGCGCATTGATCTTCATTCCATTGTTTCTGCCCGTCTATATTTAAGCTAAAGAATTCATGGCCAGTTTTGCATAGTTGAGTTTCATATCTTTCGTGTGTGGGAATAGTTAATATCCTATATTTCTTTTTAGTATTTTGATTAGCAATAGAAATAATTTTTTGACTAGTATAATTCATAGTAAGTATTCCTGTATTTTGTTTGCAATGTTGCTGTATGTATAATCTTCAGCTTTTTGTAATCCGGCTGTTCTATCAATCTTCTTTTGGTTATCTAAAGCGTATCTCATGGCGGATTTGATTTCTTTTTCGCTGGGAACAAACCAGTGTTCTCTTCCAGAAAAAATATCCCTAAAAGCTGGATTAGAATGGTTACATACATTATATTGTCCGTTGACTAAAAAGCCAGTAGAACCATGGTCTATATAATCTTTTGGGCCTCCTTCGTTGCTACATATTGGAGTTTTACCAAAGCACATAGCTTCAAATGATGGTATTGACCACGCTTCTCCATGAGATGGCGCAACAAAACAGTCGCACGTAATGTGTAATGAATATAGTTGATCTTCTGTCATATCGCTTGAAATAATTAAATGTGGCGGATACCTATCCTCGCTAGCATACATTCTTAAGTTCGCTTTTATTTCTTTGATTTTTTGGCTAACATATGCGTGAATTTTTTCTGGACTATTGCCGTTTTGCTTGACTTTTAATATCAATAACACGTTGTCATCAGAATTAAACTCAGAATAATAACACCTGATTATACTATCTATGTTTTTCCTGTCGCTTATTTCTGAGATTGTATAGAATTTAAAGTGATTATTGTATTCTTTGAAATCTAAAGCCTGATAACTTTTAGAATACTTACTCAAATCAAATGTGTGTGGCAAACATTTTATATTAGAAAGTCCATCATTTTGTAGTACTTTTACATATGATTGGTTAGGCACCCAAACCTCATCCATGCTAGCAAGTTGTTCAATCCAAGGAAGATGCTTAATAGTGTCAGTTTCTCCAACAAAATAGCTCACATTTTTCTTAAACTTGGTTGTAGATACTAAATGGTGAGGAAGAACGTGCTGTATGCAATAATCTATATTATTGGCATTTTTTTGTTCAAGTTCTAAAATTCTTTGTGGTATTACGCATTCATTGTTTGTTAATTTAATATTCTTACAAACTACATCAACTCCAGCGCCATCAAGAGACAATATATAGTCTATCGCTGCCTGCGACCATCCAGAATTTTCCTTGTAATGACCTATATATAATATTTTCATAATTTTTACTTTACCTTGTTAATTCTAATTTGTTCCCAATAATTTCTTCTGTTGCAAAGATTTACCATATGGTTATAAGCTACATCAAAATCAAATGGTTGACGAACATTCTTATCGTCAAATGCGGCAGAGCTTTCGTTATAATACATGCCTCCAACTACAGAAGTCGTATTTTTATACAACAAGTCTCTTGATAATCTGGCTTCCATGAAAGAGTTTACTCTATCTGGCTCACAAAGCACTTCTGATATAAGCCACCTTGCTAAGTCTTCATGCTTAACATTTTCTGGAAGTTGATCTGGTTTTGGTGCTGGATTTTTGATATTTGGTGGAGACTTCCAAGATTTTTCGTCTGGAATAATATCCTGAGAATCAAAATAATCCGCCCATACTTTTCCGCTCTTATCCCACTGAAAATGTTCTAAAAACTTGTTTCTAGTATTAAACCCCATTCTTCTTCTTATTTCTTCTGGCTTATTAAAGAAATCTAAAAATATGTCAGATGCTAGCTCGTTGTCTGGAACGGCCCTTAAACACCCCGTTTCTAGTTCTTTGTACAAAGCCTTTGGTTTAATTGGTATGCCCTCCAATTGCCTTATAACGCTTTCCATTGCCGAATAATCAGTGCCAGCAACTGGAACACCACAAGCTGCCGCTTCTACCTGCGGTAAACCAAAACCCTCACAATTAGCATACTGAACATATAAATCAAATAAATTGATTATTTTGCATAAATCTTCGTAAGATAAACCGTTTCTTACGTTAGCAATAGTGGCATTATATTTACCAGTAAATGGTGATTGCGCAATAGCACCCCTAAATAAAGATGGAAATGGCCTTCTTGTATCGTTGCAAACGTATGTTAGTAGTATGTGAGAAGACAATTGATATTCTTGAATTAACTCTGGAATATCCCAGCCTAAATCTGGATAACTTGTATGACAGTATAAATAATAATCTCTTGGATTCTTTGTTTTAGCTAAGAATTTCTTAAAGGCATCAAATAAATCTGGATATAATTTCCTTCTTTGATTTCTCATGACCGTTCCAATAATTTTACACGTTGCGTCTAGGCCAAAGTGCCCCCTAAGTTCAATTTTATTATTTAATGGCATATATGCTGGATGGGCAGATGGTGGTGCGCTTCCTAAATAATTAATTTTTCCACCAGATTGATCCATGATAACTTTGCCAGCCCAATCTGAATATGTAAGACAAGCGTCGGCAGATTGATACATGGATATCCACTCTCTCGCTTGTGGTCTAGCATCTACCGTTGGCATCAAAGCAAATCTAAAGTATTTTCTGAATGGTGATCGATCAATAAATGAACACATCCAAAAGTCACGAATATCACAAACAAAATCTGGACGAAAATCTAAGCAGGCTTCTTCGAATCTAAATTCACCAAATTGATTAGTTGGGCTTGATGCGTATCTTTGTTTTTCTTCTTCTGAATCAGACGGGCTTGGTAATACGCCATAAAATTTCCATGGAATATTTCTTGCTTTAGGATCGTTCTTTTCTCCATATGAAGCTAATTCTGCTAGTTCGTACTTGTCCGTACTATGTAAATAGTTTAAGATTTCTCTAGCATATGTCGCATATCCAGTATTTAAAAACGTAGCTTCGCTACAGAATAATATTCGTTTCTTTCTCATATTAATCAATACTCGCTATCTTGGTGGCAAAGATCAAATTCATTGATTCTAAATATGATATCTCTATTATCTTTTGAGATATTTTTTACCGATGCGTTAACAGTTATTTTTGTGCCCTTTTGAGCAAACTTTTCTATAGTTTCAGCACCAGTATGCCAAGCTTCGCACCTTATAAATGTGGGCGTTCTTGTTTTTTCGCCAGTATTCTTAGATCGTCTATAGTTATAGATCACAATAACAAATTCTGCCAAAACAACATCGTCCACAACGGATACGATGGGATCATCCACCAAAAATCCCGTAAAACAACAAAGATTCATATCATCTCCTTTTAAATTTCATGAATAGTATCGATAACAAATGCATTATCTTTACCGGTTACTGAGCCGCAAAAAATCAAATTATTGCCTTCATATAAGACATATTTATACTTTTCTTTGACGCTGGGAAATGCAATAACGCTATCTAATATGCAAGTTTCATCTTCAATGGTCAAGAAAGCCATCAATTGATCTTTAGATTCTCCCTTTTTAATCTTATATTCCGATATCCTTTGTATATTAGCCACTATGCACATGTTTTTGCCACGCTTGCCATTAATTATTTCTTTACAAGTTGTATTTGCGGCAGATGTGTCTGATGTTTCTACTTTAGATATAGATATTGGGCACCCCAAAAACTTTGTTTCTTGATCTATTATCCAACTGGGATCATCTTCTAATTCAAATGGTGGATCTATTAGCATTTGTATTTCATTTTCTATGATTTGCTTTCTTTCTATCTTACTTGTTCCGCCACCCTCCTTTTTTGTGGGGGCTAGTGATCTTAATGCATCTATTAAATTAGACCAATTATGCTCTTTGTAATGAGTAACAAGCCACGTTTTCTCTGCTGCCGTTAGATTTTTGAAAATTTCATAATCATAAAGCGCTTTATTTCTAGTAATAATCTCTGAAAATCCCCTAAAAAATCCTATAGAAGCTAAGGCTTTAAATGATCCAGAGTTGATTTTAGGAGAAAGAAAAAGCAATATTTCAAACCAGCTGAATTTATTAATTTTTTTGTCAAGCTCTTTTTCTGCCTCTGATATGCTTTGTATTAGTTTATCTCCAGTATTACCGGTTAAAGACTTGATATCTTTAATGCCAAAGAATATAGTGTCCTTGTCTATGTTAAACTTTATTTTATAATTAGACAAATTTGGAGATTTTACTTCTATATCAAATAATTTTGCTTCTGATATTAGTTCGTATATTTCTCTGTGTGGATCTTGTTTGTCGGCAGCATGAAATAGGTATGATAGAAAAAATTCTTTCGTATTGTGTGCCTTTTGATACGCACTCCAATATGAACAAACAGCATAACTAATACCATGACTTTTATTAAATGAATATCTTGATGATTTTTCAATCCACTCAAAAATTTGTTCTGCTTCTTCCTTTTTTACTATTCCAACTTTTGCTGATCCTTCTATAAAAGCTTTTTTAACCTCATTCATCAAGCTGGCTTTCTTTTTCCCGATAGCCTTACGAAGCGTGTCTGCTTCTTGTAAATTAAATCCAGCAATTTTCTGTGCAATACGCATACTTTGTTCTTGATAGATTAATACTCCATATGTTGGCTTTAATATATCTTCTAGTGCTGGGTGAAAATATGTTACTTCTTCACGGCCATGTTTTCTATCAACATAATGTTGGGTCATAGATTTGCCATCAACATATGCCTTTAATGTTCCCGGCCTAATAATGCTGATTAAAGCGCATAATTCTTCAATATTATTTGGCTGTAGCTTTTTTGACCAAGACTTTCCAAGGTTGCTTTCTAATTGAAAGACGCCCTTGGTTTTTCCTTCCGCAAATAGTTGCCATGTTTTTTTATCGTTATAATCAATCATGATTTATTTCTAGACAAAAGATAATTCATTGCCATAGTAATGCCCTGCAAATCATCGCCCAATTTTCCAATGCCAGTATTACAGCGTTCACATAGCCAGCCTCTAAACGTGTTAGTCAAATGATCATGATCTAAACACCATTTTCTAGGTTTTGTTTTACAACATTCACAAACTTCGGGTTTTTGTGGTGCTGTTTTGTGTAATTTCCTTCTTACTTGCTTATGTTCTTTAATACAATCTTTACATCTCATATCTAATCTGTCTTTATACATAATGTGTTTTGGAAAATTAGATATTAATTGTGTTTTTTCGCAATAAATACAAGTTTTATATGTTTTCATTTATTATCTCTATAGCTTTTTTTAGATTATTATATTTATGGTATAGGCAAACTTTTTAAATCTTTACTTGACATATAAATTACCATCAGCAAATGCTTTGTCAAATTTCATGTTTTGATATACAGCTCTATGAGTTTTCATCAACTTGATAAAAATGTTTGCTTCGTCTTTTACATCTTGTAGTGCATCGTGAGCATTTTCTTTTGATAAGCCCATAATGCCACGCAAAGAATCCATGCTTATAGACTTTATGGTTGGATCACCTTCTGTCCAAGCAAAAACATTATCCATTATATCAAACTTGTAAACTCTACTAAAAAGTTTTTGTTTTTCTCTTTCTTTATCCCAAGGGCCAAACTCTTTGCAAAGCCTATCTATTATTATCATATCAAAACCAAGTATATTAAATCCTACAGGTATTGGCGCAAAGAAAGGCTCTCCTTTCCAATTGTATTGATTAACGAACTGAACAAATTTATCCCAAACAGTTTTAATGGTTGGTGCTTTTTCTAATTGCTCTCTAGATTTGCCTGTAATTTTAAGAGCTTCATCTTCTAGTGGATCTAACCCTAGCCTAATAGCTTCTTCATCATCTAATATTGGTCTAATTTCACTGTTGAATGTTCCCTTTAACTTAAAATTTCTTCCATCTAAAGCTATTGCAGCTATTTGTGTTGGCTGCGTTTTATTTGGATTTCTACTCCCCGTCTCAAAATCTAGACAAATAAAATCTCTGTTAGCCATAAATTATTTTCCTTCCACTTGTTGTTGTATGTGCATTAATTTTTCTAGCAAAGAAAGGCCCAAAATGTCAAATTTTACGTGGCCCAAAGCTTCTAAGTCTGCCATTTCTAAACCCGCTATCTTTTCTTCGGAATCTTTAGACTTAACCATTGGGCAAACTTTGTGAAGCGGGTCTGCTGAAATAACTACTCCAGCAGCATGTTTTCCCTGAGTTTTAAATGTACCCTCTATGTTAATTGCTTTAGCAAAGTATTCTGCATATTCACCACCCAATTCTCCATTATCATTAATATGACAAAAATCTTGTAATTCTTTTCTGTTATTTATTAATGCCCATCTAATAATAGAGCGGTCTTCATCATCCATATCTGCTAATTGATCAGAAATTTCCGCTTCATTAGGTATATACTTTGTTATCTCGTTCATTTCTGCGAACGAGCAAGCTTCATATACTCTTAATACTTCTTTTATGGCACTTCTTCCTTGTAGTCTACCAAACGTCAACATTTGACTAACATGGTCGCTACCATATTTGTTTTTCAAGTAATCAATGACACTATCTCGCTTATCACTCGGAACGTCCATATCAATGTCTGGTAGAGATATATGGTCTTTTGTGTTTCTACCGTCGTTGTAAAATCTTGAAAATAGAAGATCATACTCTATAGGATCTATTTGAGTTATGCCAAGTAAATATGATATCAAGCATCCAGCCGCACTTCCCCTTCCGGGTCCAGATAACCAGCCTTGGTCGTTTACGTACTTAATAATATCTTGAACTATCAAAAAATATCCAAATAAGTTTGCTCTTTTAACAACCCCAAGCTCTTCATTAAATCTGTCTCCATATAGTTGCTTCTTGTCCTCTTCTGATACTTTTCTCTGCTTTACTAATAAGTCCTTCCAGCCAATCCTACATAATTGTTTTAGATAGTCTTCTTGAGACAAACCGTTTGGGCACTCAAAAATGGGTAGTATTGGCTTATTTAATATATCATATTCTTCGCACTTATTGATTATTTCATCGATATCTTTTGCGTCATTGGGATGATATTTTATATTTGCAAGATCTTTAACATCCAATATATGTTTGTTGTTCTCAGTAAAGAAACTCTTAGTTTCTGAATCTAACTCATTATTTCTAATTTGCTTTTGAATTTTTGGTATGGTTGTCTTTAATTGTGAACATAATAATATTCTATGTAGTTCAGCGTCTTCTTTGTTTATATAATAACTTTTGTGTGTTAGATTAGAATATGCATATGAATCCTTGCCAAGTGCTGCATACTTTTTGTCTGAAAGGCAAATTAAATTCTGTTTAGCGAATATTTCTTTGCATAATTCTGTTGGCGGATTGTTATTTTCATCTAAGGATGAAACTAGTCTAATCAAATCTAACCATCCGTTTTTATTTTTAGCAAATAGGGTATAGTTATCAAATGTACACCCAATTATTGGCTTTACCCCAATATCTTTGCAAGCTTTAAAAAATGATACAGCACCAGATATTGTCTTATAATCAGCAATGCCACATGCTGTATAATTGTTATCTTTGCACTTTTTTGCTAAATCTTTTGGCTTAGAATAGCCTTGCAATAAGCTGTAATGAGTATAGTTTCTTAGTGGCGCCCAATTCAATATTATCTCCTTTGCAAATGTCGGATATGCTATTATAGCACATCCTAGTCGTTAACGCAACGTGTTTCTTTACCGCAAACTTCCAGTACAATTTACCAGCTTTTACAAGCCCAATATCTGGCTTTATATTTTGGACCCGGATTATCACAATTATGTCTGGCCCTAAAACTCTTTCTTCTTTCTGGAATATTTTTCTTAATCTTCATGTTTGGATCGCCAAATCTGACAATCACAACATTACCACTCTCATTCTTTACATATACAGCAAATTTCTTTGGACCACTTGGAGTTCTAAATGGTTTGTTAAGAGTAACTTTTCTTCCTTGATACTCAGAAGATTTGCCGACATAAATAAGAGGTCTATCGTCTTTCTTATAAACCCCGCGTCTATTATATGTATAAATTTCTTGAGTTTTTGGATCTTGGTACTTATACTGTGCTTCCTCAGTATCGTTTTCTGGTTCTTCTGTTTCATCTTCTACATATTCATCTTCATATTTCCCCGGCTCGTAATATGTAACAAAATCAAAAACATTTTGCACATACACTTCTGCCTTGGAAATCATATCCTTCGTCCAATCTTGGAATTCTATTTCCATTAATTTAATTTTTTGTACTATTCCCATCAATTGGTCGTGCATTTTTTGCAATTGTTCTATTGCCATTTCGTCGCCGCCATTAGATTGAGCCTTTTTCCAAGCGTCTTTGTTGGGCCTGTCTGGATCTCCGGGTTTTGCTGGCTTATAATTTTTGCCCTCTCGCTCTTTCTTTTTACGAATGTTTTCCCATAATCCGGGTTTTGCAGTCGCAATATCCCACTCTTCTGTTTGTTCTTCAAAGTCTACATATTCTGCGCTAGTTGGAATATAAAAGTTGTTTTCATCAAGTTCTTCTTCATATCCATAATTTTCTACTTGCATTTGAAAATCTGCCGCCTCTATACAGTCACAATCTGCCGTGGCCCGCTGTATGCAAATAGCAACCCTTTGCTTAGAATCTGGATATTCAGACTTCATAGTTTCATTGCTCATGCAGCGAGACACAAAGCTATCTTTGTTTTCATCTTTATTTCTTGAGGGAAGCGGCATAATTATCTCCTTAATATAAGTTTAATTGTGTTTTCTTAGCATTCTGAAATATATTGTCTATACTTCCGGGAGGTATTTTATCTTTAAAGTGATTATAAATATCTTTGATCATTTGATGCTCTGGATCGCCAGTTATTTCTAGCCATCCAACAAAATAATTCCATATTCTATCTTCTAATATTAGAGGATATTTAACTCCATTGGGACGAGAAAATCTATGAACCCATCTTAATTGTGGTAAGCAAATTGCCTTCCCGCCATTTCGTCTAAATTTTTCATGTATGTATCCTTCTTCTCCACCAAATCCTTTAAAATGTGGATTGAAACCAAGCCAGTTTTTTGTCTCGCAAGCAAATAGCCCAAGTCCCATCATTGGTATTTCAAAAGGTTGCCCCTTTTCACACTCTTCTTTGTTTGCTCCCCAAGTTCCATACATATGATCACGCCACACTGGATCAAATTGAGTAGAATATGATCTTTGATCATCATATAGCATTGGCCCTTGTATAATATCTTTGCAGTCTGGATTGGATGCAAAATAATTTAATAAAGCGTCTATGCCGCCATTTTCTATTAATACATGACAATCTATAGATATTGTATATTTACCTCTTGAATTAGTAAATATTTCATTTCTTACGGCTGTACTTTTTTTGTCATTAAATGGTATATATTTACACACATGGCCCATCCAGCCCTTAACCATTCCATCAATCGTTTTGCCATGTTCTCCACTGCTATTATTGTCTATTATTATGATTTCATAATCTATATCTTTTAATATGGTGTGATACAATCTCAGTGCCTGTACGCTAAAATAGACACCATCAAAATCATCATATGTAGACATTCCAATCGTTAATAATTTATTCATATATTATCCCGGAGCTTCATAAAATCCAATATCAAAACCAGTTCTTTTACAGTCATTGACGGTCTTATCCATGCCGTGTTTCTTTAGATAGTCATCTATATATACACACATGCTGGTGTTTGTCTCTGGCCAATTATTTTTGCAAAAATGGCATAATTTAGTGCATTTCCAGTTACTTCTATCATTAGATATGGGCTTTGGAGTGTTATTTGCTTGAATTTCTTCAAATCTAATTTTTAGCATTTTCAAGAATTTATCTTTATCAGATTCGTCAAAACACATAGAAAATGGACCGCCATCCTTAATAAAAAAGATACTCATAATTGACTGTTTATAGTCAGGAAACAGCCTAGATATAGCGTAATTATATAGTAATAATTGTGGGTCCGTATGTAGTTTTGCATAGGTTTTTTCTTCGCCAGTTGCCCAATCTAGCCTTCGGCCAGTTTTCCAATCTATTACCTCTATTATTCCATCCTCAGTTTCTGTAACTAAGTCTATCGTACCCTTTATAGCCAATTGACTTTCAATAATTTTACCATCCAGTTCATAACTATATTTTGCCCACTC